>Ga0157364_1000145_pt1 | contig 34581 bp, 18 predicted proteins | sample AttsexASBM2_FD_111476 | JGI IMG/M metagenome (GOLD analysis project Ga0157364, IMG submission 111476) | Fungus gardens microbial communities from leaf cutter ant in Ribeirão Preto, State of São Paulo, Brazil - Atta sexdens ASBM2 | ecosystem: Host-associated > Fungi > Mycelium > Unclassified ...
TAGAAAATCAATAATAATGCATTTTAATCTAAGCTTATATAATGTGACGACACATTATAATATACAATTAATATAATTTATTAGGAATTATTGCTTTTATCTGTATTTCATATAAAACAAGTTACTTAGCTTGCATATACTACGATAATATAATTATACATTGCTGAGAATTTGTTAAAATTATTAATTTCATTTCCATAGAAGTTGAAATTCATAGTAAAAGATGGCTTCAATAAAATTAGTACCATTCGAAGAAGAACTAAAGAAGAATCCAGAATTGAAAGAGTCAGATATACAAATATTGAGAGAATGGTGCAAAAAGCAGACTTATCTACCTAAAATGTCAGACAGCGAATTAACATTGTTTTTGCATAGTAATTATTATCAACTTGAGCCAACAAAAACTACTATCGATATTTTTTTCACAGTCAGGACTCACGTACCTGAGTTCTTTTGCAATCGAGATCTTATTAACGACAAAGAAGTAAAAAAAGCAACCAAGACGATGTAAGTATATTAATGATATTTTCCTTTTTTAATTATTCATGGTATCTTTTATGTTCAACAAAAAATGTAGTATTTCTCACAAAGAAATTTTGCGCAAAAAATACAAATCTTATTATCGACAGAACGACTCAAATTTTGAAAGGAATTACTAAAGAAGGGCATAAAATCATTTATGGAGGACTCATAGAAAACGAGTCATCGCATTTTGTTTTCGTCGATGCAATTAAATTGTTTTTTATGATAATCGATTTATGGCTTTATACGGAGGGCACTTGCAATGGCCATGTATTAATAATCGACATGAAAAATATTTCTTTGGGACACGTTGCCCGTTTAAATCCTGTGACTCTAAAGAAATTCTTTTACTATCTACAAGAAGGATTACCTGTTAGATTGAAAGGGTACCATTTGATAAATGTTTCTCCAGTAACAGATATCATTTTCAATATGATGAAACCTTTCATGAAAAAACAGTTGCTGGATGTGGTAAGATCTAAATTACATACAAATCAATTTCAGATAAATGGTTCATTACGTTTATTAATAATGAGAAAAAGAGAAGATCAAATTTCTATTTCTTTTGATTCCTTTGATTTTTATTGATTGTATATCGTGTGCATATGCATATTTTATCTTTTTATGTTTTAATTATTTTCTAGTTTTATATGCATTCCACAAACGATACTCTGGAGAACTTTGTGCCACTCGAAATTCTTCCAAACGAAGTAGGTGGTCAAGCTGGTCCTATGCAGGAATTACATAATAAACAAATGAAAAAACTGACAGACCACATTGCTTGGTTTCAAGAAGACGAAGCTAATCATCGGATTAATGAATCACTAAGACCGGATAAGGCAAAAATAGCAACGGATTTATTTGGCGTTGAAGGAAGTTTTAAAAAGCTCGAGATTGATTGATCAAATAATGTTTTACAACATTAATGACATGATTGACTTTATCTTTAGTATGCGATAGCAATAGTTTTCGAAAGCAAAAATTAATTAATCATTTCAATAATCTATCTTAAATTTAAATATTAAATTAGTCTTATTATTTCACGTTTATTTCATAATAAAATTTCTTTATTTTTTATATTGTTCATAATATTTTTTACAGTAATGGAATTGAAAATAAAAAAAATTGTAAATATCAAATAATAATAGTAATATTATATTTATTTCCTATTCAATACATATTATATATAATAATTACATTATTGAATAGGAAATAATTGATATAATAAATTATTAGTGATATTTACAATTTTTTGATATTTACAATTTTTTTTCATTTATTACATTTATATTGTTGAATGGAAAATTATAATATTGATATAGTTATATTGGATAGTATCTAGATACATGTATAGAGATACATTTTGTATATCTAATCTGTACCTGAAGTACATTCAAATTCGAGTATTTGTATTTATATTTAGATAAAAAAATGCAGCATTTGAACTGATTTTCAGATACATTTTTCAAATACATTTCTTCAGCATAGTCATAATTCCATTTTATGTGTGATTGTCGATTGATTCTATTCCGCAGAAAAGAAACAACTTTGTTGTTGCAAAATTCTATGACACGATTGGTCTTTCTCTTAATTCCTTACAGGAACTAAATGCAAATTAGTCATATTAAAGAATTTTATAATTACACTGTTTTTTTCTGCTGAACGCAACCAGTGATCTTAGATTATGGAATTTCTAACGCATGTATAATTAAGCTGGAAACACAAATATTCGAAGCATTTTTAATTTGTAAAATTGTGATGAATAATATCGTCTTATAATTCTTATTTTAAATCGTTTTACGATAATAAGTTTTTTTATTTCTATCATTCATCTATATATAAATAATATATAAATAATATATATAAATAATAAACAAATATTAAATGAATAAATGAATGATTCATTTAATATATATAACTAATACATTTTTTTATATATTACCATTATTCCAATAAAATTAATTTAAGAGTATCTTAAATGTATCTAAAGATACTTTCGAAGTATCTGTGTGATATCTGTACTTATATACATCTTAATATGTGTACCTATATCTGTATTTAAATCAATTTCCGTATGTAACTGTATCTGTATCTAGATAAATTTTAAGAATATTTTAAATCCATCACTCATATAATGTTATTGCAATTAGTTGGTATTTACCAGTAAAACATTGAATCAATGGTCCTATTCGATATGTATCTACAAATTTCTTAATTCAAACATTTGATCAAAAGTCTTCATGACAGAAATCTAATACTGTTAATTTAATGCTGTTCATTATAATTGCTTTTAGTTAGATATATCCAGCAAACGAGAATGGATTGAAATGAATTAAAATAGATTCAGATTTTCAGAAATTTTATTCACGAATGTTAGAATGCTTTTCAATCCTGAATGCATTTTTATTCATTTATGGGAATTACATGGAGCATATGTCTATGCCTTTTAATCTAAAAATAATATTAGTTTTTTCTGTGCATAATTGTGAATATTGTTCAAAATACAATTCAAAATTTTGAATAGGAAATGCAGTTTTTCAATCCAATTGCATCCAATTGAATTTAATTGAACCCAATTAAATCCAAAAAAAGTATTCGCTATTTAAAATACGCATTCGAATAGAAAAAAATTTCAATTTTCATTTTAATTTCATTTCAATTTCCATTCTCGTTTGCAAGTTTCTACCTACATCTGAACAAGCCTATCATCAAAGTAAGCAAATAATGAAATTATTATCTAAGTGTAAAATATTCACATACTTTAGATTCATTTGTGTGAAAATGGAAAGCAATTATAAAATGACTCTATGCACATCATGCATGACTCTATGCATGAATGAAATGCACTCATCCTTGTTTTATATTTAATAGAGAATAAAAATAGAAACAACACGCTAAAAAATAAAAATCATTGGCAGCGCTGATGGCGCTTGCACATTACACTCATTGTACACAGAATGTGGTAATTCATAGTAATTCTTGCCGTATGGCAAGATCATGTACGACATGAATATGTCGTAATAAAAGACGGCCGTGACAAGTCAATATTGGACAAAATAGCGGAGTAATTCCTGTGCGCGTTTAAGACGTAAAGATCTCGTCAATTAATCGTTCGCAAGAAAATGATGCAGCAGGAGTCTACGGTGTATGATCTGGCATATCGCGGCAAAACTGCAGCCGTGAAGATTCTGCTAAACGAGAATGAGAAGCTGAAAACACAAACGGACAACGTATGTATTATGCGACGTTGTGCCGTCGTTTTGTTCATGTATCGAGTGCGTTTTTGAGGTTATATTGTCATTTCCTTTTCTTGCAGAATGGTCGAATGTTGATACACTGGGCGGCCTTGGGTGGTCACGATGACCTGGTCAGATATTTGCTGTCCCTCGATGTACCGGTGGATCCTGCGGATGATGTAAGAAATCGCTATTGATCGCTATTCACATTAGCATGATTGTAAACAAACAAGAGATGTATTCTTCGTAACTGCACTATGTGTACTTTTTGCATTTAAAATGACATGACTGCGCTCCACTTGAGGCTCTTTGAGTCTTCAGCCTTGTTATTTATCAAATGTTAAACAAGGATAAATAATACTCGCGAGTGAACGTCAAGTGAAATGTATGTACCCACAATTAGATGGAGAAAGAGGATCGAAAAGTATGAAGAGTTTAGTTCAAAGAATAAGCACGAGGTATAGCAATTTAATCGTGTGTAATAGCAACAACATTAACAGATTATGAATATAAGTAAAATAATTAATAAAAAATTTGTCCTAATTTGCAGCTATACTATATTAAAAAATTATAAACAATTGGTTAATAATCGATTGGTTATTACTATAAACAAGTGTGAATTCATGAAAATGTTACATCTTGTCTTATTACATCACACATAATGCATAGAGGCCCGATAAGATTTCGATACGATTGCATGAATTTCTAACAATCGAATTTTTTTTCTCATTTTAACTGAGTTATCGAAAATTTTCTCTCTAATTTTTTTCTTTATATTTAAAGAAATGTGCTTGTTTTGAGTTCGAAAGACCTAATAATTGTGATGCGACTAAAATCGATCTCTAACTTTTTAACAATTCCGAATTTGAAGTGACGCAACGAACGCACATATATACCGAATTTCTAACAGTTTTGGTAAATTTTAAGATTAAAGATACATTTTTTTATACATGTGGATGAAAACAGTAGATGTCAGCTGTTCATTAAAATTTCGATGAAATTCTATACGGAAATTTTTAAACAAGATAGTAAATCTTTCTTTTTAAACATTTCTTTTTAAAAAATTATTGTAAAATATATTTATTAGCTTTCTTTGTTAATATGGTAATTGTCGAACGCTGTTGTATCTGATTAAAAATAGCTAATATAATACCTAATATCATACCTAAATGAAAAGATTTATTTTTAAATCTTTTCCTGAAATATTTGTAAAAATCTTTGTTTGAATATATATATATATATATATATGTGACTGTTACAACTTCAATTAAAATAAAATGTATTATATAAATTATTTAATAATATATCAAGTCAACTTTATTTTTGCATCTTAAAATATTATATATCTTTTCGAGAAAATTATAATTCTTGCATGCTGTGCATTGATCGTTAAACTCTCGTAGTTTCAAATGAGATTCTACACAGACCACACACTGGTAACACAAATAAATAGTACAATCATGTACATTTTTTCTGAAAAATATCATTCTTTATAAAAATATTTCAAAATGTATTATCTATTGTTAGTAGCAGTCAGTAGTGTAGTTGAGTTTCAATAAATCATAAAGAAACTACTTATCTAAAACGCTTCTTAAATCATAATTTGAAAAAAATTTAACGAGAGTAATAGTTTAATTAAGTTAATTTTAACATAAAATCAAGCAAAATCTTACATTACAATTCCACAAAGCTATTCCATCCCTCATTTCGAGAGATCTATCGAAAGAAAGATGGAGATCTTAATAATATACACACTTGAGGACGTATAATTATATTATAATTTTTCCAAAGATCATTTATAAGAAAAAAAAACTTATAAGAAAATAAGTATAAAGCGAAAATGCGTCTAAAATGCATCGCGCATTGCGTTACATTTTTTGCATATCCTGTTCTCTCTCTCTTTCTCTCTTGTATACACACGCATAACGTCGCATAATTATCACGAGACTTTCATTCCGTTCGTTGCGTCGGCTAGTCCTCGTACGAAATCCTCGTACGAAATCAAACATTAAATCACATCACGCATCATCTAAATCATGCAGACAAATATGACTCCGCTAATCCTGGCAGCATCCGCTGGCCGCGAGAAGGTCGTTAACACATTACTGACCGAGGGAGCGAACGTGAACGCGACAACGATCGACGGTCACTCAGCGTTACAATATGCTGCGTCTAAGAACTGGAAGTCCATCTGCGTAACGTTGCTCGAGAAGGATGCAGACGTGAACATCACGGACAAACGGGGTGCTACACCTCTCCACAGATCTGCCTCGAAGGGCAATACCACTATCGTGGAACTCCTCTTGGAGTGTGGAAAGAAATTGAACATAGGTAGCGGAGTATTTACGTGTTTCTGTATGTGTTATTGAAATGCAGCTCTTTCATTACAGTATAATAATATATAAAATATCAAATATAATCTATATATATATCTATATATAAATATTTTCGATTATAACTTAGAGAAGTACAAAGGTTCGCTCGCTCTCCTATATCGATACACAATTTCGTGCATTTCATGCTATCTTGTTTCTCAGATCAGAGAGATGCGTACGGTAACACGCCGCTGCATCTCGCTTGTGAGGAGAACCGCGTGGAAGAAGCAAAACTGTTGACGGCGCACGGCGCGGACTTGACAATTACCAACAAGGAGCGCAAAACTCCATTGGATCTCGCGAGTCTCGGATTGGTTCGACAGCTCGAGGAAATCAAGCGACAGGCTGCGTCAAAGTGATATCCCTCGCGCGAAATATTTTCGTATGAGAGATTTATGCGATTTAAGTTTTCTATTTAAATAAGTCTCCAATAAATTCATTCATGATTAAGAGTTTCCTTCTTCAGAATTTATTTTACCTCTTCTCTCACTTATTCTCTCACACTCTCCCTTCCTTACATTGTAAAATGCGTTTCAACATTTGCGTTCGTTTCTTATAAAATGTATCAAAAGTTCTCGTTTTCTTTTTCGCTGTTTCGCCTCTATCGTCGGCATTTTATCGGTCAATCGAACTCTCTCGAGACGATTGTCTCATCGCAATAATCTTAAGGCCGAAAATGCCGTAAGACATTGTCGAAACGACTTTTGATTTTAATCGTGGAGCTGGTCTCGTACCCGCGACGCGAGACAGTTTAGTCCGCGTAACGCGCCGAATCGAACAAAAAAGCCAACACCCTCTCGACGCACGTATATACATAATTCACAGAGGTTCGAGAGCACATTGGACTGACTCCGATATTCAATTGGCATTCTCCTCGCCGTCAATACTCTCATCCTGTGTTGTCGAATCATCACCTGAGCCGCCGGTTTGTACAGAACCGCGTTTCAGCCTCGTAGAACTCAGACTTATCGGAGGACCACCGCGCCTTTAAACAAATTATACGTTACATTAATTATGTGATGTCTTATTATTGCAATACGTGTGCATAAATAATGCGAAAAAATATACACTATCAGTCAATAGTTTAAATATATTTTCCATTTTTTTTTCAAATTAAAAAAATCTCTTATAATCTGAAATTTACTAATTATTATTAATGTTACACTTAAGTATTCATCATTATATATCAAATTATAGTACTGTAAAATGTGTAATAACGCGTATCTTGAATTAAATAAGACAAATAAAATAATAAAAAATTAGTCAAGTTATTAACGAAAAAATGTGCAGTTTGTATCCGAATAAATTTATATAATATTTGAAGGTCTTGCTATAATATTAAATATGAAAATTTAAGAATGTTTAAATTTAAGAAAATTTGAATGTTATATTAAACTATAAGTCGATTTTCTTGAAAACAATGTCAAACTATCGACCGATAATGAATACTGTAAATAAAAAATAATCAAAAAATATGAAAAAACGCATTCACAAACAATTGCATTCAGGGGGAAGCCGGAGGGTGAAGTATGTCATTATCACACAAGGTAGCAGTCCAAGTCGGCATGATTATTTTCAGAGTTAGCGATTTCAAATTAACCAAAAGAGCTCGTTTAACTCACTGTAGCACACTGGGAACACTAATGGGATTGTTTCCTAGCAAAAAACTCTCTCAGGTAGGATACCAATCGTTTTTTCTCTCTTGACACCTACACATGTCAGAAGTTGATCACTTCCTTCAAAGATAAAACACTACTTTAATACTGCCTCATTACGTTCGCCTAAGGTTACAGATACGTATGGCCTAAAAAGTGTAACATAAAATAATACATATTTTAAATCGCTCAAAAGAAAAGTATCCTCTCTTGCTAGTTAATATCCTTCAAACATTAAATTCTGAACCTTTCAATATTTTCAAGATTTTTCCATATTAAACAATATTTTTATCCCTTCCATTGTGTGTGCGTGTATGAGGAAGAAAATAAAGCTGTGAAATTACCTTAATTTATTCTTTAACTGTGTCAATTCCCGCATGAGCTCTTCGTGAGATTCCGTGATGTCGTCCATCTCTCTTTGCGCTTTCCGCTTCATGGTCTTATGCCTACTGATCTCCTCCTCCGCTTCGTCCAATTGTCTCTTCAACGCCTTCATTCTGACATTAACTTTCTCCGCCTGTTCTTTATACTGATCAGAGTTTCGTCTCTCATCCTCCAACTGTAAACTCAGTTCCTTCAATTTTTTCTCCAGCTTACGATTGATCTTCTGCTGGGCGAATCTCTCCTTGGCTTCAGTTTCAAGCTGCTCATCGAGATTGTTGATCTTCGATTCCAGTTGCTGTATCGTAGCCTTGGTCTTGGCACGTTGTGCAGTCTCTAACTCGGTTAACTTGGCTTTAAGTTCTTTGTTCTGTCTCTCTAATAGCATCTTGTGCGACTCCAATTTTTGCGTAGTAGATCGCTCAGTCGCCAAGTCCGTTGTCAACTGCTCGATCACAATTTGACCTTTTCTGGCACGATCCATTACGATCTCAGCGTTCGATTGCTCCTCTTCTAGTTCTTCCTCTAGAGTAGCAATTCTTGCCTCCAATCTACGTTTCTCATCTAACATCAAGGTTCCCTTATTGGCATTATTATTGACTTCTTCCTGCAGTTCATCCCTCTCATTTTCGGCAGTTCTTCTGGCGCGTTCACTGCTTGCAAAGTCCTCGGTCAATTGCAACAAATCGGCTTCTAAACTCTTAACCTTCCTCTCGGTTTCCTTAGAGGCAGCTGCCAGTTCATCTCTTGCAGCCCTAGCTTCTTCTGTCTCTCTAGTACAATCCTTGATTTGAGTTTGAAGTTTTTTCAGTTGCTTGAGTGCATCTTCCTTCACCTTATTATGCATCTCTAACTGTTGTTCGATGTCCTTGTAATCCGCTTCCATTTTTTTACGTGCAGCGATGGCTGCAGCACGCTGTTTCCTCTCATCCTCGAGCTCCGCCTCGAGATCACGAAGCTGCTTAACTAATCCCCGACGTTTTTCTTCCGCTTGTTCTTCCTTGGTTTGAAGATCACGCTCGAATTGAGCTCGCAATGCTTGCATATTTACTTCCAATCGGAGCTTAGCGTCTTCCGTGAACTGTAACTCATCCTCCAACTCTTCAACTTGCGATTTTTGCTCTTGTAGCTGTGATTCTAATGAACGTTTTGCCTTCTCTAACTCGTGGACATTCTTGTCAGCAGTACCTTGGTTATTAACCAATTCGTCCAATTCTGATTGTAGACCTCTACGGCCCCGTTCAAGTTCCTCAACTTTCTCATTAAGTTCATCTAATTCGCGAGTCAATGATAATACTCTTGTCTCTTTCTCGCGCGCTTCTCTCTCCGCGACGTCCCGTTGCTCTGCATATTGCTCAGACACAGCCTTCTCCTCGGCCAATACCTTGTCAAAGTTCTTCTGCTTCTTTTCTAACTCAAGTACTTTCGCTCGCTGTGCCTCCAACTCGATGATACTGTCCTCCAGTTCTGCCTGAATCTTCTTCTTTGATTTATCTAATTTATCGTTGGCTGCCTGTAATTCCTCGACTTGCCGTTGGAGACTTTCAATGTCCTTCGTGCAACGTTTTCTGGCCTCCTCGAGAGCGACAGCTGCCTCTGCTTCATCATCAGCACGTTTCTTGGCTTCAGCCAATTGTACATTCAAACTCAGCAATTGCTTGTCCAAGGCACGTTTTGCTTCCTCTTCCTCCTCAAGTTGATCGTGCAAGCTCTCTTTCTCACTTTCTAATGCGCGCAACTTCGAACTGAGAGCCAGTTTCTGCCGAGTTTCTTCTTCCAATTGCTGTTGTAGTTCGGTAAACTGGGATTCGCAAGTGGCCGATGCCTTCAATGCTGCAGAAGCTTTCAGTTCAGCAGTTTCTAGTTGTTGCATTACACTTTCCGCTTCTTGTTGCAGTTTCGTCACTTTCTCAGCTAATTCTTGTTTGTTTCGTTCTACCTCGGCCAATTTTGCGTTTATTTCCGCTAACTGTTGCTCCGCTTGCTTACGACGACGATCAGATTCTTGTCTACTTGCACTGACTGATCTGAGTTCTGTTGCCAAATCGGCATTCTCAGCTTCCAAAGAGCCTTTTGCCTTCTCTAGAACCGCTTTCGTTTTCTTCAATGCATCCATCTGTTCATTCAGAGCAGTCAGTTCTTGTGTATGCTTGTGACGCATATCGGCGAGCGTGGCTTCATGCAATGATGTTTCCTCTTCGAGGTTCTTCTTCAATGTTGCTAGTTCTTGTTCTCGTTTGCTTCTTAATTCCTGTTGAGCCGCGGTAGTATCTAAAGAATCGAGCAATTCGTTTTTCAGTGCTTCAAGTTCCTCATTCAAATCGCGCTTCTGTTTTTCCGCTTTACCCCTAGCTGCTTTTTCAGCTTCTAAATCTTCCTGAAGTTCAGCTAACTGTGACTCTAGCTCTCTAAGCGCTTTTTGAGCTTGTGCTTTAGCGGCACCTTCTTCGTCCATTTTTGCCATAACTTGATTAAGTTCTTCCTCACGTTTGCCAAGTTGAAGCTGCATTTCCTCAACTTGCGTTTTCCTTTCAGCCAATTGCTCCTTCAAATCTGAAACTTCAGTCTCGACTTTTCTCTTGGATCTATCCACTTCCTGTCGTTGCTGATGATCTTTAAGAAGTCTCTCCTCGAGATCGGCGATTGTCGCTTCGTGCTTAGCTTTCAATTTCGACAAATGCTTCGCCTTCTCCTCTTCTTCGGCCAAAGTCTGTGAAAGATCATTTGCACGTTCCTCAAGAATCTTTTTTTCTTTTAATAATTTTTGATTGGTATCTTCCGAAAGAGCGAGATCTTCCTCTAACTTCTTGATCTTCGCATCACATTGGACTTTTTCTAATTGCAGTTTTTGTCTAGCAGCTTCCTCTTCCTCTAGTTGCTCTTCTAAATCACTGATATTCAACTGTAATTTCTTCTTCTCCTGAGTTAACGCGGCGCTTCTCTCTTCTTCCTCTTCGATACGCGCTTCCAAATCATGCAAAATTTCCTCTAGCTCTTGCTTTCTCGCGGCCAACCTAGCTCTCATCTCTTCGGCTTCCGCGCAAAGCTCAACTTCTGCCTGCAGTTGCTCAGCCAGCATGGTCTTTTCTTCGATTGCTTGCTGATATTTGCGCTCGTATTCCTGAGCCGAGTGCAGCTGTAACTCCAGCTTGTCGCGAACCTGCTTCAGTTCATCCTCCTTCTGTGTGAGCTTTTCCTCCTGTTTGGTAACCTCTAGTAGAGGCTTTACTTTAGTGTACAACCGCCACCATTGCCAATTGCGCAACTTTAGGTAAGCCGCACAGTTTCTCTGGATAATGCGGATCGCGTTAAGCTGCTGCAAACGTTTTTGATAATTACGCCTGGCCAAGAAACCGCGACAGAAAGCCTGGAAATTGACGATTATGTCCGTGATCTTGTAATCCCTCTCCTCCTCCAAGTGGGCTAACACCCCGGCGCGGAAAAAGATCTTCGATTGTCCAACACGATAAAGATTCGGATCCAACTCTAATGCTTGAATCTATAAGAAAAATTTATAATTTAGTGATGCATTTTTATTATTTTTGATTAAGATTCATGAATATGAAAATACATACCATCTTTTCGCAAGCCTTTTTCCCATCCATAAATCCCTTGGGGATAGCATTTGGAGTAAGCAATTCGTAACGTTGTCTGAATTCTTGGAACGGAATTCTGTTTGGGAAACCTTGCCGGCAGATACGGATACCCTCCAACACGCCATTGCATCGTAATTGATCTAGCACAAGCGGGGCGTCGATTTTACCAGCTCTCTTCTCGTGATTCGGAATTATACATCTAACGAAGTTCGGATTCGTATTGCGTAATGTCACCATCAGCTTGGCTAACTGTTCCTTATACAGTTGCGAGACTGTTCTGAACATGCCCTTCCTCGTCCTCGCACCGAATTGTGTATCTGTGAGCGCCTGCTGCGCCATACCGACGATCTCAGCGTCTTTCCAGATATGACACACAAACGGATCCTGCGAGGCTTGCAGAAGACTAACAACGTTCTCATTCAATGGGTCCATGTTCTTCATCAACCACTTAGCGGCAGAATAATCAACTTTGCCAGCATAATGGATGATTGCAAAATCGGCTACATAGCGGAAGTCAGTCTTCATGAACTTCGGATGGACACTGTGAGCGCCAACTAGTTTTTCCACGAATGTCTTGTCTGTGGCTTTAGGAAACCAACACTCTTCATCTAAAAGTGCCATAATGCCCATTGGTTTGTCGATAAGATCGATTGTTGGCTGCAAATCCAGCCCAAAGTCTATGAACTTCCATTCAATTCCCTCACGCTGATATTCCTCTTGCTCCAGAATAAACATCGTATGATTGAACAATTGTTGCAACTTCTCATTTGTGTAATTGATACAAAGCTGCTCGAAGGAATTTAGCTCGAATATTTCGAAACCGGCCATATCCAATATGCCGATGAAGCTGGCACCCTGTCGCTTCGTTCTGTCAAGGGACCTGTTGATTCTATTTACCAACCAACGGAACATCCTTTCATAACAGGCCTTTGAGATCGCCTCTACGGCGAATTCCACCTGCTCCTTTGTCTGTGCCTTCGTAACGAAATCACGACCGACCTTAATGCGCGGTTTTAGGAAGGCTTTCGTCATCTCGGTCACGCTTAGGCCCAATAAATGCGAGATCTTTTGCGCCACCGTGTTGTCCGGTAACGTGGCTTGATCAGAATTTCGCTCTTGACGGAATTGCATCGAACCAAACAACATCACGGCGGAAACGATACGGAAGATGGAAGAGAAGTCCTCGTTGGTCATGCCCATGATGTGCATCGACTTGACCGTAGAGAAGAATTCAGCGGAATCATCGACACCAGGAACTGGTAGAGCTCCATTCGATAGAAAAGGATAGTGCTTTGGATCTTCCAATATAAATTCCTCTAAAAGAGTTCATAAAAAGTTACGAATATATCGAATATAATGAATTAAAAAGGAGTAGCTTCTTTTTTGTTTGTTCAACATATTGCTTGACTCACTCTTTTGTTCCACTGAGGCACCTGCCAACAGCTGATAAAATATGTGGAAAGTCCTTTCATCTTTCGCTTGTCGAATGGCTCTCGACTTCTCTAGAAGATACGTCTCAATATTTGCACCGGCTATATAACCGGATGCATCAAAATTTATTCTTATAAATTTACCCTGTAACATACATATTATATAATATAATATAATTAATTTCAATAAACAGAAAAATAATATGTTAAAACAAGAAGCATATTGCATCTTGAAATTATCACACTACAATAATTAATTTCAAATAAAACAATAAGATTAATATTTTAATGCAATTGTTTTATTTAAAATTAATTTGCTTAATGAAGAATTATTAATATAACTTACGAAACGGGACGAATTATCATTCTTCACAGTCTTCGCATTACCGAATGCTTCCAAAATTGGATTCGCCTGAAGAAGCTGTTGCTCGAGTTCACCCTATGACGAAAAAAATTTCGACAATTAATAATAAACGTTATCGAAAATATTTATTTTTCGAGACTGACAAAAATAGCGCTAATGAGCAAAGTAAATGGCTTATTGCATACATTAAAATAATGTAATAATATAAAAGAATTTGATGAAATCTCTGCTACATTATTTTCGCAAGCAAATAATATCACCGAATTCTTCGAATTTTTTGATAATTTAGATGTATCTATATAAAAAGAATTATTATAAACAACGAACATTATTTACAAATATAAGTATGTAACAAATATAATATATTTGAATGTCGAAATCATTGTTCATATAAAATTGATATAAATATATAAAATATTATTCCATTGATAATTTTCAATAACTGAATATTATGCTACACATTATTAATAATATATAATAAATTAATAAATATTAAATTGTAGCATTTATAAAATCTATTTTTTTCAATTTTAGTTGGAATGAATAAGTTAAAAAATATTTTAAATATTTAAAAATTTTATCTTATATATTTCCCCAAAAATATAAAACATAATAATGTTGACTTAACGGCAATAAACGATTATAATAATAGCTCTCTAAAACTATTAAAAATATAGCAATGTAAAAAAAACGCTTAACCTATTATTTTGAAGGTTTAATCACTCAAACGTAAGAACGCAAATTAATTTGGTCGATTTATTTTAAAAAGAGCATGATTAGCATGAAAATTTTCGTCCAAAAGGATTTTTATGATAAATCACTGTAAGCTTTATTAAAGAATGAACAATCCTCCGACATGATAGTAAAAGAAATTGTCTATTGTAAATATAGAACAGTTATCTTTGTACTTTCAAACATGTCAGATCATTATGTCATTACGAGACATAAAAGGTTTTTATATTCAACTATAAGCATAATCGTAAACGGTATCGAAATCTTTCACGCTTTCTTGCTCAGCGATGTATAATAACGTATTACGATTAACACAAGCGTATTACGTATATCAAGCATCGAAGATTGTAATTTTTATGACTTGTTAAACTGCAGCGCACTGAAAGGCTAAAAAAAGAAACAAATGACAATAATCGATGACAAAAGCAAGCTGTAAGGCAAGACACTTATCACGACACCACACCAGTGTTAATATTGTTTCCTCCCACTTTCTTTTTCCCTTTCTCACGTTAATTACCGCAAACTTTTCCGTGACACTCCCAGATCCCTGGATCCGCAAGCAGGAAAAAAGAGGCAAAGAGAAGCTTCGTTAGCCACAAGAACACCAATAGTTCCGGTAAACGGTTTTACAATGATTAATTTTTCACAGAAGGGTAATGCGAAATAATATAATTATATCTCTATGTGCGAAATGCATGCAGGTACCGAGAAGTTATTATCTTATTAAAATATTACGTTTAAAAGGATTTATTTTAATCTGAATATATATATTCATCTCCAAAAGAACTGCATGTTTTCATCCAATGTTTTCATCCAATTCAAAATAAATAAAAGATGTCTAATACAATTAAACTATGTAATTTGAATAAAAATGTATTATAATATGTACAAAAATTAATTAAAAATATTAATATTATATATTTTTCTTAGAAATAATATAAACTTTTTTGAATATAAATGTCAACTATTCATCGCGCAATATTCCTTCCAAAATGTCATTTTTTAATTTTATATTAAACATAATTATATTAAATCATTATAAAAGATGGATATCCACCGTATTTAAATCTTGTCTTACAAAAATAGATAGCAATTATATAAATAATTCTTATATACATGTATATGTATATACGAATTATTTACATATTTTGTTTATGTGTCTATATATAATTTGTTTGTATCATATTTTTCGAGATCACAAATGTGTAATGTTATTTCGATAATATATTACGATTTCTTCTTCTCTCTCGGTACGTGCGTCAATTGATATATCAAAAATCAAAAAAATTTGTTAGTAAGGGGATAAGCGGGAAAATAATAGAAAATTCCGTGCCACAGGCGTCGTCAGCCGCCTGAGCCGGGTCTCTGTTTCTTTCGTTGACTTACTATGATTAATGCCGGACTCGGAGTCTAGGTGGGCGGCCGCCAAAAGTCAGCACCGAAAATAAAAGAATTTTCAGCATTAGATCAAAATTGACCATGGCGTGGATTTCGAGTCGCGTGTTTGTCCTTGCTTCGTGCGATTCCCTCACGTTCGTGTATCACATGGTAAGTACACGAAAAACAAATCGACCGGTGAATAAACGCACGCTCGAGTGAAATTGAATCTTAGCAGACGTTGGAACCAATTCTTTCTTTCTTTTTATCGCTTTTTTATAGGATTTGTTTCGATTTAGATTTCAGTTTTGAGAGATTGGAAAATAATTTCTCAGATGCCAAATAATTCAGTTTTGATACAAATATCGGGTGCATAATAAAGTGCTGCGGCATTACTTTTTAAATTCTTGATGAATTTGAAAGTCAATTCGATCTCAATTGATTATTTATTGAAATAGCAGGAGTAGCTAAAACTGATTAAAAAATTTTCACAGATAATTGCATATCTTATTCTTATCTTAATTCAATCTAGATTCGAATTCCAAGAGATACTTAACATCAAAGGAACAGGCGCGATATACCATAGACTACTATACCATAGGCGAAACATTCATTAAGAAATCGTTGACTCCAAACTTCATCAAGGAATTAATGACGTTAAAAAATAATCAGGCAGCTGTGCGCGACACCCTGTATACTCTGGAAGTAATGTCCCGATTGAAATGATTTAAAATGTTCGTAGTGGCGAAACATAAGCGAGCTTATTTGCTCTTGTGCATGCGAAACGATCAGGAATGTGCTGGCTGTGAACAAAAGTAAGACGATAATGCAGTCGATGCGATAGCATGCAGTCGTACCGTAGGCGAGTGTTCTCGTTTTACAAACTTCTTTTACACATATACTTTTGCATGTACAAATGCCGTGCGATCGGCGATCAAGAAGGAACATTAAGAAACCTGATATGCGAACAAAGATCAAATCTTCTTCGGGATTTGTGCGTGCAGAATCTAGTTGAACAAGAGCGATTCTCGACTGGTGCATGATTTAAAAAAAATATTTATCATTAAAATGTTAATTTTCTAATTTAAATTAAATTAAGTGACAGCTAATATTTCATCAATATCGATTGTAACTCTTTATCTTCTCTTAAGAAACAAAGAGAGACAAAGTGAAATTCTAAATTATGAATTATACACTTTTATGCAATATTTATATAGAATTCATTTAATTTAACGACAGCAATCGATATATCAAATTTAGGTGTTTATTTTTTCTGAAAAAAGGCACCATTCTCTTCAGATTTATCGAAGAATAAAATACCCCTGTCACCATTTCGCTAAAACCATTTCTATGTTATTTACTCACTACAATTTCAATTTGATCAAAGTTTACTGTACAAAGTATTAGATATGTGTGTTTCAGATGTGCGCAATTATACATCATCATGCTGTATATATGTACACTGACTTGATCTAATAAAGGCCATTAAAAAATCAAACAGATAACACGAAAATTTAATTGCGTCGATTGCATGTTCTATGCGACCTGCAAAGATTAGTTTGCGACAATTACGTTCACGACAAGAAACGATAAGGACCGTCGAGCAAAGTATTGCAACGGAATTAATCTAGTATTTGAAAATGTTCAACATTATATCTAGATTTTGCTACGATGCACCATAACACAAAATATTTCGCATGTTTTCTTCGTCTTATTGTTAAACAATAGAATATAAAATCACGATGATGAAAATTAAGTGTTGAAAATCCAAAGAATAGTCTATCAAATTCTTGCGATCGTTTTAAATCTGTTTAAAAAATTTATAGTTGGGAGAAAAGGTGACGGTACACCTGGAGAGTACATATATTTATTTTTTTCTAAATCTACGGCAGGCCTAGATTTTACATTCATGAGATGAGTCATGAATGCGGACAATCCGGCTCGCGTGACTCAAGAGAATCAAAAAAGAGATTGAAAAAAGAGACTCGGTCTGATAAGTGGATCGTTTGTCTGGAAAAGGAGAGGTCCTTCAATGAGCGCGTGTCTCGCATTCCCTCCCCCTTCTCTTTCCCAAACCATCATAAGTAACATGTACGCGAAGCAATATAGATCGATTGGCTTAATCAACAAGCATCCATCCGAGTCGTAATGCGAACGCGACTTATGGTAATCGAAAATGTGTTAAGGCTCTCTCTTGCGGAGCGACCTTCGATCGAGTGGAAGAAGTCGCGATTCAAGCGAATCTTCGAAAGGAGTAAGACGCTCTCCTCTCTATGCTGCTCCTTTTGCAGCAACTTCTTTACGTTTTCGACTGCTAACAAGTCGAAACCGGTTGGAAAAACCAGTGAGAAAACGTCGCTTGTGCCATTTAATAAAATCGATTATTTAAGAAACAACAAGAGTTATTCTTCACTATCAGATATTTTCTCTTCTTCTTTTTCAATTACAAACTTTAACTTTTCTATAGTTGATTGTAAAATTAAGTATTTTCTAATACAATGTTAAAAATGTGTTAATGTTATTTTTTAATATATTGTATTTACGAATTTTGAGATTTAACAATAATAATAACATACGCAAAAAGATTTAATTTTTTTAATCTTTCTGTTTTTTTTAATTTATTATTTTTCAAATAATCGATCTTACTTGTATTTTGCAGCTGTACGAAGCCTCCCACTTTGTATATTTTACTATATACTGCGTTATGAAAGCAAACTCTCAACATGCACCACGTTTATAAAATGTCTACGAGGGACTAAATCATATTATTTACATTCAACATACGGTCGCTATTATTTCTGCTTAAATTTTTATCTGATTCACAAATGCTAAAAATAGCCATATGACTTGTAAAATTTACAAAGACGGTTACAAGACTCTACGAGGTCAGAACGTCAGATGGACAGGACTGAGAAATGAATGTTACCAGTTGAAGATTGTATCTGCGCATTTCTCTTTTTTTTTACTTGCCGTCCTTCTACTCAAACCTCAACGTAATTTGCAATCCGGAAAAAAACAGTTCCCTGCATCTTTTTCGATTTATTAATAACGTTACGCTTCGCGCGATGGTTCGGATTATACTCTTCAAATATCTCGGCAAAACACACGAGAACAAAGAAGCCACTGTATGCGAACCTGTACAGCAGAGGCTCTCAAACAATTTTGTTCTCTCTCTCTCTCTCTCTCTCTCTCTCTCATTTAATCAATATCTTAAGATTTCTTGAACTTTTTCAATCAATATCTCTATAGAAAAACATTATTGGAAGAGCTCAAGAATTTTTTTTTATATTAGATTAATATTCTCTAACATTTTTGAGTTTTTTTCAAAAATATCTCTTTCGTTTAAAGTAATGAATTGACATTCTCTCTAAAAAAAGAATATCAATCCATTAAAAAAGAGTTTTTTTGGTAGACATTTATGATAAGATACTGAAATTTCGTAATTGTGAACATTTATAGCTTCATTAAAAAAACGTCATGATTGTGAATTATAAAAGACATGTTAACAATCATCCGTAACAGAATACTTATTCCAGAATCAGTTATTCAAACACGGAAATCTGTTTGAATGATAAAGAATTTTAATGAGTTTCGCAGTTCGCACGAGACATCTGGTTTCCTCTGGTCATTAATTCGGCAGTAACGAATATGGAATTTGTTGTACCGCGAGCCCGTAGTAAAGACATCATGAATCGGATATTGAGGTTGCACTTCCGGCGACGGAAATGAGTGGCAACGAGGTTTTCTGAGCTTCGGAAAGGTTGACGCGGTTGTGGTGAACACGGTGACTCAATTATGTGAAATTTCAACGCTTTTAACGCCGATGGTCTGTATTCTCATCTGTATTCTCATCGCGCATCAGTGCATCCGGCTCTGAACTCTTTGTTGCACTTTGCGGTCCTATCGAAATAAATCCAACAAATCTGCGGTAACTCATGTTGAACACTCTTCGTAACATTTTCCAAACAAAAGAAAATAATTGCTATTAGACAATGTTAAAAATATAAAAATAAAAATAATATTAGCTAATTTGTCACACGATTCGTTAATTTAAAATCGCGTTTGAATGTAATCTAAGTCTTCCTTCTTTCACGTTAGCTTACATGTAGGAAACAAGCATTTGACGCTTCGACTAAGAAAATAAAAAAGAATCGAGCTAAATAATTGACTAAACACGTTCATGGTCAAACATTATAATCGCATTCCACAATCGCTCGGATAACAAATGCCGTTGTAGTTAAATCTATTTACCGGGTAGCGGTGTTAATTGTAGTATTCTCTTGTTGCCATTTCGATATAGCCGCTTTGGTCATTAACCTTGGCAACGCGCATAGCTGTGAGTAGACATCTATCGCGTAAACATAATTGTGCGTGAGGTAATCGAAACCTTTCAACCGTAACAGCATTATTATACGCACGCGAACCGTTATCAAATAGCATTTTAAGCCAGTTAAAAATGCAGGAAGAGACATATGGAACAAAATAATATTTATTATGAAAATTAAGTTTGAAGATATCATATGATTCCAGCTTCACTCACTTTAAATTATAGTAATCGCGCACGTCTTACCATCCCGTAATTATAACATCTCAATGGCAATTTACATAATGTGTTGAATATTTCTTTTAAGTATCGAAAACCCGACATAACGCGAACTGAAAAATAAATTCGATATTACTTCAGACTTGAAATATCTATTATAAAGAGCCGTATCTTTTCAATCGACGTACATGCGTATTTCCGGGGACAGAGATCACTCTCGCGCTTCAGGAAGCTCGAGGGAGCAGCATTCGTGCTTACGAGAGTACCAGAAGGTTAAATGGCTCGTATAAACTGCGGTAGTTTAATTTGTCGAGCACGCGTGTCTTCAGCGAGCGCGTGCGTAAAACACAATGGATTCGCCGCTTGGCGGAAACCGCCGTCGCCACTGCCGACAAACGTACTAATGGACGTTGACTTACCGCGTTAGACTTGGGTTTCGACGCGGCCACATAGGCTAAATATTGAATCACTTTCTTTGTGTTCTCGGTCTTGCCGGCGCCGGACTCGCCGGTGCACAAAATTGACTGATCTTCGCGATCTGCAATAGATAGAATACTGTATTGACTGTAGACTATTAAAGAGAATATACTTAACCTTGCTGGTTTATTCCAATTTACTATACGATCATATTGTTTGGATCAATATGATGTAAAAAGCTCTGAAAAATAAAAGATACAAAATTTTCACAGAAAAAAATCTTAGATTAACACAGACGAAGTCTCATTAAATACCAGAGAAAAATTTTAAATAAAATGTTAGTAAGAAAATAAATTACACTTTGAGTGAAACATCCGAACAGACCAGCAGGGTTAAATGATACACTATATTTAGATGTCTTAAGATATAAGACTTCTGAGTACGTTGTTTAAAATGTAATACATACTGCATTCAGAATAATATAAAAAAATAAAGAATAACGCCTGATGTAGTAAAACTTTAGAAACTGAATATATTATAAATAGTGCAAAGTATCTATTTGTTGATTGACAATTTTTTTTTCTTGTCAAGCAAGATTAAAATAATTAAGAATTAAATTTTGCAAATGAATTAATATAACTTTTATTATCGCAAATATAGATTTAAATAAAGGATATATTTTGCTAACTTAAAATTCATTAAAAAACTAGCTTTGATTCGTTATGGCCATCATTTCTCTATTTCTTATTGTTGAATTTTTAAATGTACAATCCAATAAGATTCTTATTGTTTAAAATTCTTCATTCAAACATTAGATTTTAATGTATCAGTTAACGATATTAATTCGATGCAATACATAACTAATACAAATTTTTAATTATGTCGATAGTGCGTTACCTTGCAACATAGAACGATAAGCCGTATCGGTAATGGCAAATACGTGTGGTGGCACTTCGTGTCTCTTAATGCCTTTGTACCTTTCCATAATCTTCTCTGTATATATTGGCAGTCTCTTATAAGGATTTACTACGACACAAAAGAGGCCAGAATATGTCTGTAAGAAGAAAAGATTTCGATTATTACAATTCGATTATATCAAACGTATTTATTTTATAAAATCTACAAATTGACACAGTTAGGCCAGAGCTTCTTAGCTAATTTCTAATTTTCTTCGAGAAACAAAAGCAAAAGACTTATCTCATTCATTAATTAGTAGACTTAAGGCCAGTATTCATAATCGATTCTTTAAAATCAATTCTTTGTCTTAAAATATAGTCTTAAGATGTCATTGAATCAGAGAACAGCATTAACAAGCACGAAGAACATCTTAAGGCATTACTTAAGAGCATCTTAAAGCATTACTTGTTCTTCGAGCAAGAATATTATTTCCGTTTTATCGATTAATTATCGAACTGCTGCTTCATTCAGCTCTTCCAGAGTTGAATAAAAGCGAAAGCATTCATTCGCGGATCTATTCACGTGATCTAATTGTTTTAGTGGAGCATTGTTTCTGCTGACGCTGATAAACATTCCAGGAATTCTCTCGTGATAGTGCGAGAAGACGCTGGAACGGCACGTAAAGCTCGATGGAATGTCCGATCGATGACGTCACGTTCACCATGCGATGCCGGTTCGCGAGCGCGAGGTAGAGAGCGAAGTAGCAGAAAAAGGCCGACATATACTTTTAGTTCGCCGTTCTCCAGCGTCTTCTACCTCCGCGCTCTCCCTTTCTCGTTCGGTCGCACGTTCTCTTGCACGTTGGCATGTTTTCTCTGCTGCGCCGACATACATGTGCATACGACCAAGCCGACTGTACGATCGGTGGTCCTGAAACCGAGAGCCTTGACTCTCGCTCCTATCCTCCTATGAAACGAACCATTTCGAGGAATCGAGCTCAAGTCGAAAGGTAACCAGCTTTAGATTCAGGGATAGACCATAAAATTTTGTACGATTTATGGAGAGTAATATATTCGGGTGTCAGATATATGATTCCATCACATTTTATGAGTGAGTAAAATAATGGAGATGCGTCTACGTGCATCTGTCTAGATTGCATGGTAGATTTCTTGAACAGTTTGATTTCAAGATAAAAAATCTATACGAAGGAATATAATCATGTACATATAATTATACATATATACTGTTACATTTTTAATCATATTCTTTCAGAGAAATTATTTGAAACTTTAAAGGATAACGTACGTAACGTTCATGTTCACAAATGTCTTACTCAAACTAGGAATTATTGCTCTGATTAAGTAACATTTAATCCAGTAATTCTTATATTTAATTCCTGCCGTAAAAAAAGCTTGATGACATTTTCGTTTGATCTTTCACTGATAAATACAAATAACAAAATGTAAAGTTATCCAATTAAATTCAACAGGATTCTTGATTACGGAGAACAATGTCATTGATATCGTAATGTAGACTTTCCCCTAAGATAATTTACTTATAAAACGTACATTTATATACTTTTTTATAATTTTATGATAAGATAAGATCTTATCTAAAATCTTATCCGGAAGCATATTATTCGATTAAAAAATATACTTTATTAATTTAACTAACATCGATCAAAATTATCTAACTTTACTGTCTGATGTTTAGTTTTATCTGACAAGTAATCTGAAAATAAAAATGTATATAACGTATAAAGTAGTCTGCTATTGTGATTTGCATAGGTTTAGAAATTTACGATTCAGTTCGGCCGAATCAAAAATTTATCGCATTTCACTACCACAAGGATATCGGTTAACAAGCGAATAAATCATGTATCTCGCATATACAGCGGCAGACAGACCTCTATGACTAACTAACGAAGGGATGCTAATCTCTCGAGCGTGATATCGGAACAGAGCAAAGTTATTTAACCTTTTATCAGTGCGAGCAAGTACACGCGAGTATCATTCACGGTTGTCTCGTAATTTACAATATAATTACACGTTTTCTCCTTGCAAATAACGTAAATAGACCATTAGGTTATTTGCACTTTCTGAATCAGAATCTTCACTTTCTTTCTCTTCAAATTTCGCCTAAATATATTTAGTTCGTTTTAAATACAACAATTTTTAGGGATTTTAAGCAATGCGGAACAGACCTATTGTCTTTCCCAACCGGAATGCTAACATGCACTCTTTCTTTATAAATTATGTTAATTATATGCAGCACATCGTCAGATATGGAGGAGCAGGTAATCTAATTCTTTGAATTAAAGAACACTTTGTTAATTTTAATTTTCATATGTCTATAGGTCTATTCTTTTTCGAAGAATTCTGAACTAATTCTAAACAATGCAACAAGTTAGAGTGAAACAAATTATATCTATCTCACTCTAACTTATTGCATGTTTTACATCTGTTCAGAACTTGGGAAGGGAAAAAACAGATTTAAAATGTAAATTAATTCTTTTCTGCGATTAATTTCAAAGTAAATCGTTCATATTAAGTATATATGCCTTTAATAAATAATAAACTTTGAATCTTGAAATTTAATTTATTTAATACATTTTCTTGTATAGTGTTTAATTCTTTTTAGTCAAATTGATGATATATTAGATGATTTATAGAAATGATTAAAACTAAATCTTGGGTCTAATTTAACATTATATCCTACACGGTTTTCGTCACATTGTATATATAAAAAAATATAGGTATATTATATTTTTATACATTCATTTACAAAGACATCTTTTAGATAAAATAGGAAAGAAGTATTAATTGATCATAATATTGTACAGCTGAGCTTAATTTCGATTACTTATATCACATTGTCATTACACACCATTTTATGCAGAAAGATAGTTCACACAGCCTACGCGTAGACATGAATTATCGTTGTTTACGCATAAACGCCCAACATTGATATCGTTGCAAAAGTCGCAAACGATATTCGTCGGGAGACAACGCGGGCGTAGGTGTTAATAAACGTTCCTCTCGCTTTTATCTGCCTTCCATTAAACACTGGCCGCTCGCGATGACGCACTTAATTGCATGAGTCTATTCAAATTATTTACGTTGTCATTAGGGCTGCCAGATAATTCCTCAGGGAAATTGTTAACCACTGCTTATTGAGTTCTGATCCCGGACACGATCTTTATGACCAGATTGAGCTCTCCAAGAATTTTTTCGACATTACCCATCATCGTCATCATCGTCGTCGCTGTTTTCCTGCTTCTCGCGCTCGTCGTATGTATATCCACTTTCAAAGGTCGCGACGAATCACCGCCGGTTGCCTTCAGAACTGCCTACAGCGTGATTCATACACATTCGCTTTCCCCGGTCCACTCTTGGACTCGCGACTACCCGCGTCATCATTCGTGGAAGAAGTCACCCGGAACCGTTACCGAGTTTATTTATTCTCCACAGCGCGATTTCCACGTTAATTTGCCACGTACTTTCGTAACTCTTCCCATTATGGACTGGTAAACAGCGCAGTTGATTGAGGTTTATCGTATTTCTCTGTCTATATATATATATAATTCTGTCTGCAAGAAGAGATGAAGAAGTTGGAACTTAGTTAACTTTAAATAATATTTGTAGCCATTCATCACTCGTGACACAGCACATTGTTTTCTCATAGGAATCTGATCTGTCAGAGTATGTGTCGGTGTTCCACAACTTTTTTTATTATCCAATCGAGAAATGAATGAATCAAATAAAATGGAGCGATTGCATTTATATTATATATCTCTTTGTGTTAGATTTTTTTATTCTAAAATATCATCATAGTGCAATAATTCTCGTTGTTTTATCAATTTCGATGTAATGATACTTCATAAAAATCTTTTCTTTTTCTTGATTTGCAAAGTTAATACATCATATTTTCAATTTTGATTTTCTAATATAAAAAATACGGAACTTTTTTATTTTTATAAATTATAGAACTACGAAAAATGCTACTAGAACTGTCATTATTTTTTTATATTAATTATTAATAAAATGTGTTAACTTCACAGATCCATTTCTTTATAGCTATTTATATGATCGAAAAATAAATGCTTCGAGGAATCTTAACATCGCCTCGTGTGTTCTCGAAATTCATGATTTTTCTCCTTTCATCATTACGAAGGGTCATTCTCGCGTTTACGGAATCAGGGTTTAAGCGATTCATTGCGTCCGCATAAAATTGCACGAATCAATCAAACTTCGATTAGACGATGTAATGTTTTTCGAATTCCGTCGTAAGTCAGGAACATATGGAACGGAAATCTTTGTCTTTCTTCTCTCTTTCTCAGGCAGGACTGTTCGTTCAGAGGTCCTCGAAAACCGGTCGGTACTCTCGGGTGTCATCGACCCTGCCCAACATTCCTGTTTATACCTCGCCGACGCGACGTGACGGGTGCCTTCTAAGCAAATCCGCAGCCGACGCGATCGCGATGTGCGTTATATCTCAACGAAACCGACATCTTTTTCGACCACAAAGATAGCAATCTCTAAATGTACGTGGAGATATGCTGTCAATAGTACTCGCCGAATCCAGAAGTGCGAGATAAACGAATTGACGGGATGATATTTCAAATTTAAAGTGTTTACTAAAATCTTGTAAAAAAATTTCCTGAGAATTCCCCCGGATTATTTTTCCAGATATTTTATTCAAAATTCCAGGAGAGAAGATTAAAGAATTTTTTAATGCAATTTTGAAATAAATTCGAGTACAAGCAACGTAAATAAATTATATATTAAAAATGAGCAAAAACAGAGATTCCAAGCCCACTATATCTATCATTTTCTGCAATTGGAGTCACGAAACAATAAAGTTCACTATAATGTAATATCAATGAGATATTCTAAATATTATTTTCTACTGTTATCCTGATTTTTTTTAAATAAAAAAATAACGAGACACATGAAAAAGTACATACATAAATATATACGAATGTGTATGTCATATACTTATTGTTAACTAATTATCAATATTTGCATTGTCAAGAAAAAAATAATTAAAGAAATAAATTTTTAGAAAGAGGCAGAAATATAAAATATCGATAAAATTCTATGAAAATTTGAAGAAAAAAAAAAGAAATTTTCTGAAAATTTTCTTTTCCAGTTAGAGAACGCTGAGGTTAACGAAAGATAAATTGCATAGCGTTCTTTGTCAACTTTAGAAAGCAAATAATTCTCTTAAATTACATATAAATAACAGATACAAGTATGTCAGATACTTGAAGAGGTTTAATTGTTCCGACGCGAAAAATGATCATCTCGAATTCGTCGCGCTTTTTCAATGTAAAAGTTCTTTTATAAGATTTGTGATTGCTCAGAAGTAAATTTACATTTAATGACCTCACGTATATGGACTATCGAAGACGTGCGATATCTTCGTGAATCACCTTCTATGCCGATCAAACGCAACGATGCGTCACTCGCGGTGTTTAGTTATATGCGCGCATGTCTCGCCTCTCGTATTTTCTATTATGGGACATCGCTGGACTTTTTTACGGCGCCCCAGGGGGTTTCGTCAGAAATTTTCTTTCGTGGTGCCGATGGCAAACCTGAATGCACATGAACAAACATGAATGCGGGACGACAACCGTAAAAGGCATCGGACCTACCGCGACTCCGTTACCGGCTCTCGCGGATCGCTTCATCGGTCGTTTCGCATAGCGCCCGCGTCTTTAAGGCACCACGAATAAGCGGGTTAAGGACGCTCATCCTTATAAGGACTCATCTTTGCCTTTTTGCGCCTACACTCTGCAAAGTGGCGTCCATCTGGCTCCCCCCCCCCCTCTCTCTCTCTCTCTCTCGCTTTTTTATCACCCGCGGCTGGCATCTGGCCGCCTCTCCCCATATCTGCGATCGCCCTCGATCGAGACAAGATCGAAAGTCTTGATCCCGGCGCGGACCATTCGCTCGAGACGATGCGAGAGGCATGCACGTGATCAAGTGCAATTTGTAACGAACAGTAAAAGCGTGATTGGATGCGGTATGCTTTATTATTGCGGGTCAAAGTTGCGGTCCACGAAACAAGATCGTAAACTCCACAACAAAGTCGCGAATGCTCGAGGCTACTTGGAAAATTAGCATAAATTCACTATTAACATACGTACTATCTCATTTTTTTTTTTTTTTACTGTGACAGATACTTCTGAGGAATTCTAAATTGACTACTCTTTTCTGCTTCTCTGCTTTATTATTATGGATTAAAATTACAATTTGCAAAGGAGAATTCTTCCATGATGGAACTGCAACGCCCAGTCATTTGCGAAATTAATATAAATCTACTACTAGCATATATCTGCTAAACACAGCTTACTTTTTATTTCCTGCTATTAATATATAGTTTTTTTTTTCACAGAATCATGCGATTACTTGTTCTTTCGTGATTATCGAAAATAATTTCATTGTTATCATAAATCAAAAATACAATTCATGAAATGAGATCATAAATTCGATATAAATAACGATAAAAAAGCAAAAGTCATTTCCTAAATATAACAGCAACGTGTAAACGCAACATGTCTCTATCAATTCTTATCGTTGACAGATTTGTATCGAAGAAATTTAGGTCTTTGCTAAAAGTAAATAATTGACCGAGAATTACGAGACTGGAGTTGCGATATCACGTAAAATAAAATTGATTCTTCGTTACGCAATTTAAAGAGCGTACTGCGTTTATAACCAGTCTTTAAAAGGATGAGAACCAACGATACCGTTCCTCCCTACATCCAATCACTCTCTAAAAATGGTAATTTTTGTTGTAATGACTCCAGATAGAGAATGTAAGTAAGAATATCACTCTTTGCTAAAGCCGGCTCTAGGCAACGAGTCAAGTATTCGACTCGTACATCTGTACAGTGTTGCGTTCGTATGAGAAATAAGACTCTGTCATATGCAATTTCGATATGTCGTCGCATCGACATATATTATCTCATCGCCCCGGGGACAATCGTATCGCTTTAGCGAATATTTATTGAATGAATGCCTTCAAGTCAGCTCCAGATGATGCCTTCACTCGCCAAATATTCGACACCTCCCGAATGCATTTGCGTAATGAATTTTAAATGCGCCACGGCGAACCCCGTGCACTAACTCGACAAATATTTATGAATGCGATACGGATATCACGCGAACGAAGGCAATATTGCAATTTTACACAATGATATTGCTGCAACTTTATGCGACGTTGCAAAAAAAAATATAATTCATCGCGTAAAAGCGACATATTTTATTTTGCCGAATGATGCAGAAGCAAACGTATGCGTGTTATTATTGTATATTGACAATTGGCATTACATCATGACGTATCGCGACCGCGCGATATTTATCTTGGACCGGCAAATAATTGGCCGGTGAACGGTTTGCTGAGCGTTGTTTGAAACTCGCTTAAAAGCCGTGTCGTATTACGTATCGAAGATTGCGACTGCACAGCGATTGCGTATCGGAGATCGATACTCGACCAATGAAGACGAGAATGAAGACGAAGCGAGCGATGATTGAGATTGAAGATTCATTTTTTTTTTTGCTTTAAACCCATTAGCCATGATCTGCAATTGTTACACGATTGTAACATGAAACCTCAATGTAATAAAACCTAAATGGAGAACTTAAGTATTTTTTATATTTTATTTAAATCTATTTTTCTTTTAAAATAAAGCTAATGTGATCTTTTCAATTAAATATTCATAATTTAATTTTACGGAAGAAAATTCTTAGAAGTTGCTTTGTTTAAATGCTTTACATAAATTTTAATATAAGTTGAGAATATTGTATCTTTACATAATTTATTGTATTCTATTGTAAATGTATGTATATTATAATTCATATCCATTATATTAACTTTCATATTAAATAAAAAACAATATATAAAATTTTATATTAAATAAGTAATTAAAATTCAATATGGGTGCATAAAAAATTCTAAAAATTTAGAATTTTAAAATGTTGAGTTCATATAGATACGCAACATGCGACAATCAATTTTGCGAGAGTATCAGAAGCAACGATGAGTAATATAAAGTAATGCAGTTAAAATCATACGGTCGATAGTTGTCGAACCGTTACAGTCCAGATACGGTCCATATACGGTATGTACGGACAAAATCAATCGGATTCGCACCATATACGGATAAGGATAACGATGTATGTACGCAAGCGTTGCGCAAGAGTGACATTCTTTACGGCGTTACTTCTTGGCAACGGAATTACGAAAAATTGCTGACAAGAACGGGTTGCCTCTTAACTTCACGAAAAATCGCATCGCCCCGGCCATTCATTTCAAAGCGGTGCTTTCGGAGATACAGCACCGTCAAATTGCGACACAAATGTAGAATGTAGGCGACAGCTGCAAGTGAAAAATGCAGAAATACGATTATATATCGTGCCCTTGTTTACGTTATGACTTAGAGCAGCTCGCCCGACTGAAATGTTAATGCGATATTTAAAATTAAAGTATCTCTAAAATATTAAATACAATAAAAAAATCAATATATAAATATTTGTACATTTAAATACATTGTATGTATGGATTCTTAGATCTTTTGAGTTTGTCTATGACAGATTTTTTATCGAATTGAATTCGAAATTTTTAAAAATATATCATTATAGCATTGACATTGTAATGGAAAATAATAATGACCAGATAGGTATTTTTATAATCGGAAAATCCTAATTTTTTCATTTCATGGCACTTCAGCCAACCTTTTCATTCATTATCAAGATAAAATCTAAGATAAGATTTAATATGTTATAAAGAGACGTCATGGCAAAATGAATTTCAATAATGCCGATAATTAATGATAACAGATATTAAACGATGCTTAACATTTCTATTTACGAACTCATTTTTACGCACGTTCGTACTCTCACACCGATGGTTGTCTCGAAAGCGAATGTCGTAACGATCACACGTCGATCATGCCGGTTGAGCGACGGCCCTGAGACGACCGAGGCGAGAATTCCGCGTGAATTCCGGAATGTTTCTACTTGAGCGGTATCTCCGCGCGCGGTCTAAGAGAAATTCCGCGTGCGGTTACTACACGCGTAGCACGTTGCGAATACTAATGCGCATACTAATCAGGCTAATGCCGCGAGGCGGAGACTTCGCGTGCTACCTTCTCGTTGCAGCTCTGCAAATTCTAGTTCCGAGAAGCCGGCTAAAGGCGAAAAGAATGTCCACCAGAGCTTTCCCGATTCGTCGCTGGTTACCAGGTCGTGAATATATCGGGCAAAATGTAATGTATTAAATAACGAAAGAAGCAGCATCTTTCTACTAACTGTCCACTTCTTACAATATCATTTTTCAAATAACTGATTATTCAATTTGAAGCCAATGTTTCCGCGGTGAAAATATCGAACAGTCTGTACCTAAGTCAGTTTTAGAATAATTAGCGACTGTAAAAAGGAGACTTCTGGCTAATTAAGTTTCAAGAGAGTAAGTCAATGATTAAAATCATATTTCATTAAATTTCGAATAGGCATTGCTTTAATAGAACTTCGAGATTTATGACTCGGTCAAAAATATGAAATATTGAAAGTGGAAAAGATCATTATTGATGAATCAATAATGATCTTCATTACAATGATTAGAATAAAAAATCAAAAAATAAAAATCGCGGGAAAATCAAAGAAATACAAAAGAAAAGTGTCTATGTATAATGTAATCAACAATTTGATGGATCGTAAAGGTGTGTTATACAAATCTATTTGTCAAATGAGTAAAATAATTATCATCTCCGAAAAATTAAAAAAAAATATGAAAACGTTACATTTTGATACAGAAAAAAATATTCAATCATTTTTTAAGGATTCATCGACTCATCGCCGGATGAGAAATTCGCAGGTTTGCAATGGTAAGCCACATTTCGCCAAGGTGACTCTGTCAAACCACTAAGATGGCGTCTCAAGATCGGCCTCCCAACGAATATTCCAACCTTCCTCCGCCTTCACCCCGGTACTCTCCCTTTCCTCTCCCATACTCTCTGTCACTTTACCTCTCTCGCTATCGCTTTCTTACCTTCTCCTCGGAGACCGTCATCGGACTCTGTCTACCTTCGCGTTTACCGAATCAGTCACGCGTGAGTCACGACGAGCATCGACTCTCATTCTACGAGTTTAGAGAAAAAAAAATAACGAGAGGAGAGGACAATTATATTATTATTCAGATCTCAAGTTGCCTCATATTATTTGTATCAAAATTTCATTTACGTTGCAAAAATATGAAAAATATATATAATGAAAAAATAAAGTTTGTCAGCGAAAATAGAAAACTTCATTTCTGCATATGATACGTCACGATTTTCAATAAATTACATTCGAGTATTCAATTCGTATCTTTAAGTTGGCGTCAATAATTCTTTTCGGTACAACGACGTGTCTCGACTATTCGCTGCTCCGATTTGCACGGTCTGGTACACCGAGATAGGGAGCAATGGGATAGTAAAATTTTAATTGTATAAGTTTCTCGAGCAAACAGTTTTAGATCGCGATTTCGTCTTCTGTACTGTGCAGTTTATTACCGATGAGATAACGCGTAACATTGAATGTCGACGATACTGATTGAAATTCTGAGCGTCTCTTGTCCAAACATACGTACATTCGCATGAACCGACAAGAAAGTTATGACGAAACCTGTATGGAATTTCTGACGCAAATTTCAGCTAAATCCCTAACACATCCGCTCAGTTATAGTTATACGACAAATTCATTAAGAACTAGCGAGATGATACGCAACAAACTAAACGCGCTTCTTACGAGGGTGATAAAAACTTTATCTTTGCGATCAAATTTAAAGCTGTTCTGACCCCAACTATAATGTGGCATCATTTCTCTCAACACAAAATTGCTGTACAGGATGCTCAATAAATCATATATTTCCTTTGAGCCAAAGGTATTAAACGCGTCGATTACGGTTATTTTCGGGTTGTTTTACGATCTGCGTAAAATGTTTGAGTAATAAACGCATTGATTGCAATCAACTTTTCGTTTTAAGAGAAGACATTCGTCTGTCATCTGGCTAGCAAAGGTGCCTCTTTAATACGGTGTATAAAGTTACAAGCTACATCGTTCGCGTGTGAGAACAGCTGCACGCTATCTTATCGAACGTGACTATCGAATACTTTCTTGACAGCAGGGAAGAAACATAAAAACTATGATACGATAGTACATACAAGAAATCACAGCAGGAAAACATAAAAACATATTTTTTTCCATTGAAACAATAATCAATATTTGTTCCACGTACAATTATTCTTTACGTCCCGAACAAACTTTATCAATATATATCGCTCTCTCTACAATACAACAAGTCTAACTGTTACTGAAGGAAGTACAAGTAAAAAAATCCCATTGTGATAAATTTAATAATTTAATTATTTCGATTACGTTGCAGATATTATATTTTCCAATAATTTTGATTTTATTTAAAAATGCAATTTAAAAAATGCATAAATATATTGTTTTCCTTTCATGTAGATAAAATTATTGATACTTGTGTTTCACTAAGAATTGTATTTAATTGGTTTATATGTTAAAATGTGTATTGTAATTTATCTAAAAACCAATTTTATTCATTTCTCAAAGTATGCACTTTTTTAAATGTCTCTTAATAATTACATTATGATATATTAATGTAAATAGTCCAAGAATCATTCAAACCAATACAATCTACAGCACATCTATCACATTTTCACCGGAATTTATATACTAATAGTTCATAATAATAACTCCTGCAAAAATTTAGACTTGCGACGTGCTGCTTCATTCTCTCTAACATCTTAAATATAGTCTTTCACCAATGTTTGAAGTATTAGTGACAATATTTAAGATTCAAAGGAATGAATTTCCGCAGGCGGAAAGGCCAACACCTGCTTCCAAGTATGAGATCAAAGTTGAGGAACGCAATCAGCGACCACGTTCAAAGTACAATCAAAATTTACGTGAGTCACATGCTCGCCATCGAGCAAGGTGAGGCAAGACTTATCAACTAGTGATAAGCGACAGTATCAAGGAAACGTCGGTGCCATTGCACGTATTCGTCCCTCAACATGTAAGCGATACATGTTGAGACTCGTGAAATCGGTGACCGTTCGGCACCGCCCATGTCCTTTTTGCGTCGCAGTTCTCGAATACCTGACCGTACGAATTTCGTCCTTGACCATAAGACCAGTTCCTTTCAGAAACTTCACGCATTCGTGAATATCACCGCTCGCCCGTGTTTACGAAGGTAGGAGAGAAAGAGAGTGCTCGACAAAAAAAAAGATCTGAAATTCATCCATTTTTCTATCTGAAACTTATAAGTTGTATCTGATAATTGCGTATCTGATAATAATGAAGGTATCTAATGATGAAAATCCGTGGGTGCCTTTTGCTCGATATTAATTAACTCTGGTACACACTGGACTCGCAGAGACCTGCAGTGCAGGTATGTGAGACGAACGTTTTTACTTCCCACACACCGCAATTATCTCTTGCAAAACAACTTTCTTTACGATATTTTTATACCATGATAATTCGTTACCTTATCTTATGTTTTGCATCACAACCGCGTACTTTTATGCACGTTTTTCCTAAATGAAATCCGATATTGCGTATCAACGTCGTAAAATATATATTCTAAAGACGTATTTGCAATATAGTAATAATTCTTTTTTTTTTAACTGCTATTATTTTTTAGTAATATATGTAAATATATATAATACATATGATAATTAAAAAAAATGATTATACATACACTGAAAAAAATGATATATCAACAGTATTATACTATTTTAATTAAAAATTATACTATTTTAATTAAAAATAATTTTGTTCATACATATGATATAACATTGAATGAAATTATTAATGAAACAACTAAATTATGCTCTCACTTCAATAAAATTTTTTATGTTTCATTAATACTGTTATTATCTAAATAAACAAGATTATTTTCAATTAAAATAATATGTTGGTATGATATAGTTTAATTCTTTTAGTGTGATATAAAGTAATTAAAAAAGCAAAAAAAGAAACACTA
>Ga0157364_1000146_pt1 | contig 34570 bp, 20 predicted proteins | sample AttsexASBM2_FD_111476 | JGI IMG/M metagenome (GOLD analysis project Ga0157364, IMG submission 111476) | Fungus gardens microbial communities from leaf cutter ant in Ribeirão Preto, State of São Paulo, Brazil - Atta sexdens ASBM2 | ecosystem: Host-associated > Fungi > Mycelium > Unclassified ...
AGAAAAAGCCGGTTTGTTTTTTTAGATGGTTTTTTTGGCAAATTTTTTTTTTTACTTGCTTGGGGGTTGTTCCTTGAAACTTTTTTAATTTGTTTTTTTTTTTTTTTTTTTTTTTCGTTTTTTTTTTTTTTTTTTTTTTTTTAATAGTACTTTGTTCTTAAAATAATTTTTCTATAAATAATAATTAATTTGAGGAAAATTGAAAAGTCTCATTAAAAAATTCAATAAAATAAATTTGTATTGCTTTCTTTTTAGTTATCTTCGCGAAATACATTGGTTTCAACATGCATTTATTTACAATAGATACATTTATGTTTTCTTCATGTTTACAAATTTATTAAGAGCCTAGATAACATATCAGTGAATCATTATTGATTTTAAATCTATATAATCAAGATTCATCTTCTGATTTTAATTGTTTTTAACCCTCAGCAATATTGTAATTCTCTTCGTCTACAATTTGAATCTTTTTTATCTATCTCAAGTTTTTTTTTACTATTCTAGGCTTTCAAAAATGTGGGAAAATTCGAAATTACTTTTCAACGTCTATTACTAATACTTTATTACTAATAAAATATTTTAAGAGGGGAATCGGACTCTAATTTTCTTTAGAGAAATTTATGAGTGAAATCTTACGTGTGTGTGCCAGAAAAAACTCAGATTGTAAACGAAGGGTTAATAATAAATTGGATTCTACGCAAAGCACAAACGATAATGATTAAAATTGATAAAACAATGATCTAAACATATTAAAAATTTATTTCCAGCCGAGAAGGCCCCGATGACGACCCTCGACGAAAACGTGAACCGTGTACCACGACAACAGCATAAAACAGTCGAAAATATGGGTAAGTTGGCTAATGTTTATTTCTACTAATTTAGTTTAATTTTAATTTCGATTCAATTAATTTTTTGCCTTTTTTTTAGTTTTAAGAATAAAAAAAAGATAAAGAATATAATAAATTAAATCGAGATTGAAGTCAGTTTATAATTATTACAAGAAATGGATTACAAGACATAAGTTTTGTTCGACTGCTTTCTTAAAATTGTCTATTCACCTTGTTCGTAAATCGCATCACTGATCACAGTCGCCGTGTGTCGCTAAAAACCTAAAAATGTAACGATTCCGTGTGAATTTCGAAAGTGATCAACTTTTGTGCGCATATAAGAGTTCTTTTTTTCTAGTAAATAGAAGTCTTTTCTTTTGTGTACGAAAACCAACAAAAGCAACTTGTTGACTCGTTAGATAGTCTCGCTGGATCAAATTTCTGCGTGAAGTTCGACTAGTAGCTTTCTAGGCGTTGCTCGAGTTCTTCCTGGGGTTCTTGCAAGAGGTTCGAGTTCTTTACCTTGAATTTATAACTTTTTCAGATCATTCGCGGCAAAAGCCGTCTTGTTCTTTTAAATTCACGTGAAGCCTTGTAATATTTCGATCGCATGTATTTCAGGATCTGAAGGAAAGGATACAATGAGTTTATTATTAAATAAAGTTTATTATTAAATCACGAAAAATCTGAAAATCGCAAAGTTGTACTTTACGTATAAATGATCAATGTAACACAAATATCCCAAATTTAATTTCTTTATACTATTATCTGTTATTAAGATTAATTATTAATGATAACTCTATTGAACATATTGTAATAATGACATGTTATTTTTATATTTGTTTTTTTATTGAGAAAGCTACTTTAATGTTTACATGAAGAATTTTTAGATGCTTATTAGTTTGATTCATTCATGTATTTGCAAATTAAAATCTAACATTTTAACCTGCGATAAATTATGCGAAAAAGATATCGGCGTATGATGAATAGAATCAAACTAAAATAATTCTTAAAATATTTTGAATATTATCATGTTCCTAACAACGTTATTTCTCTATTACTTTTGATTCAGTTCTTTCTGACATTTAATTGAGTGTATGCGTTCCCTTTCTTTGTCATTTCCAGAAATCCATGATCTTGTATTTACTGTAACGCGGTAATAATTTTTACGATTGTGAAATAAGACGAATTCATGGAGATTAGAAGACGATGCATAGACTATTCATAAATAACAATGACGTAAAAATCTGTCGTGCAAGTAGAGATATAGAAAGAAAAAAAAAAGGAATCATAGAATTGGCATCCACACCAGTATAATTGTTCATTCACAATATAGTCATCGCAGGTTATTAAAAGAAACGATTTTATTGTAGAATATAAGACTGTGTCGGTCTCGATCTGAACATTAAAATTCGCAATTAAAAATGTATCCTGCGCACTTAATCTTATTAAAATACATTCGTAATTTAATATGAATATTAATAGATACCACATATAGTTCGCGCATCTTTTAACGAAATCAACAATAATGAACATGAAATCAATGATAATACTTATATAAATATCCCAGAAACTCCTGAAATAATTTGGCAGCAGTGTCGACATAAATGCGATCGTTATTAAGAGATATAATTGAAAGACAGAATTTGAAGCAATAAATATGATTTGCATTCGCAAGAATTTAAAATTCTCTTAAAAAATATAACAAGAAAATATAATAATTACTTAAAATACATATATAATAACTTTATAGTGTCTTTTAGTATTTTTATAATTTGTTTGAAATCTTGCAGCATTCTTAACTGAGAAGTTGTTATTGCATAAGCAAGATTCTCGATAAAAACGTAAAGTCATCGGATATAAAAGAAGTAATGAAACGAATATTAAAGATACCACGCATAAATCGAGTGTGATGCCTTTAATATGACGAAGCATATCATGCGGTATCATTGAAAACGTCGACTGTCATATAACATGATATTATCAATGGATTGTCAATGTATTATGAAAGTTGGAAATGTCTAAAAAAATATACAACTTTATTTAAATTATATATTTTGTTAATTATCCCATTTTCATTTCGAACTTGTTGCTCATCACCATATACTAATGAAAATTTTATCGTATTTCAAAATAGTCAGAAAAGTGCGACAAACAAAAAATATAAATAACGTCTATTGATTCTTGTATCTAATTATTATATCCATTATTAAGATTATATATCCAATTACTGATTATCATTGATTATCAAACTTTAGTTGCTCATGATATCTTTTGATATCGTTAATAAAAATTGTGTGTGAAAATATGATGAAATTAATTTCTTCGTACAAGCCTAACGCTTTATTATTTGAAAATTAAATTGTGACAGATATAATTGTAAGAAATAAGAAGTTTACCATTAAGAAAAAACTTGAAATTATTTTTTAAATACGCAAAAGTTAAGAGAATAATAAAAAAATAATAATAAAAGTAATTGGATAATAAAGATCATTTGCGATATGTAAATAGCAATTTAGAACACAATTTTTACACATTCTGGTAAACATCTGTTATTCAGCAAAAAAACATAAGAAGTAGAACGGAGGTTTCCTGTAACTAATTTCCCAGGATGTTTTGCCGTGTAAATATTACTGATCTCATGAACGAATAACGACAGTTATTCTAACAGTTAGCTTATTATACTATACAGTAGTAATTTTGAGAACAAGCATTTCTTGTTTCGCTTTATCTAGTTTAGTTGAAAGGTATTCTACCTTTGTATCATAACGGTATATTCTTCGTATATTATTTCTTTTAATAGAGAAACTGAACTTTTTCCATATTTACTAGAAAACAGCACTTTAAAGAGAAATCTGTTGCACTTAAATTAAAAAAATGATACATTAACAAGATTTAAAAATCTTTATTTTATTATATAGGTACATGATAACATTATTAATTTATTACATCATAATATATAATATATAATTAATATTTATCACACTAATGCTTCGCAGCAATTTTTGAAAAGAGTTCATTTTTCAATTTATTACTTTCTTAATTAACAATTTCTTGCAATAAAATATTGTTTCTGCTTAATTTTACTTAATTATTACCAATGAGTTCCCAGGAAAATTTTACTTTAAAAAATTATATAATTGAATTACTTTTGCTTTTTTCATTTCAAAGTTACATATGATGAAAAATGGAGAAGCCAAATTCGCACTAGTGTGGTAATAGTGTGACCGTGACTGAAGTGTGTGTAATTGAAAGTTAAGTGGATAACTTTTATCTTAGATTTTTTAGATTCAAAAAAACATTAATTGCGAATAGTTGTATAATTTTTTTTTAGTTGTATAATTTTTTTTAATTTAACCGATGAAATATTTAACAATATAGTCTTTCTTTGGCTTACATTTGATTTTCTACTTAATTAGCCTGCCATTTCCATTAGTAATTTAAATTCTCAGTTAGTCTTACAGTTGATGTCAGGCACATGTCATAGATCAACATTAGATATATAACCGACGGCTATTTTATTCTTAGACTTGTTTTCATGCCATATGCAATAAATTACCTGAATCCACTTCTTATGTACTCAAACTAGTATTAAAACATTACTTTGTATATATTTTTCATATCTTTGTTCTTTGTACTTTTTTGGACAACGAAGTATAGATGGCACAGTTAAATTTTATAACTTAAAAAAAAATTTATTTTTCAGATGCTCCGTTATTACTGATGAAGATAAAATAATGAAATTTATTTTATTCTTGAATCTTTCAATTCTTCAATATTTATTATTATTTATTATTATCCATTGTCTATAATAGATTTTTAGTCCAGTTTTCTTTTGCAGATTATCTAGGAAAGCTCGATCGGATAGAAAGACTCTTGCCAAAAAACGGACAGATCCAAGACGTGGATGGTGGGCAGCCTGTTCAAGTAGTACTTGCCCATCCAGATCATACCTTTGAATTAGATGAAGCTGCATTGTCAGAAATTCTCCTACATGACGACGTGAAAGATAGAAGTGTGGTTGTAGTATCTGTTGCTGGTGCCTTCAGGAAAGGCAAAAGTTTCCTTCTTGACTTTTTTCTTCGTTACATGAACAACAAAGTAGGTATTCATGCTTGATTGACTGTTACTTTAATTGTCTAAATTAAAAAAGAATTATATATACATAGATACTTATTAAATTTGTATTCTTTCATGTTTACTTTTTATCAATCGACACAAAATCGATTATTGGATGAATATGACCATACGCATTACTTCAATCAACAGTATATATTACAAAATAATACCGATTCCTGGTTGGGCGCCGAGGACGAACCATTAAGTGGTTTTTCATGGCGAGGTGGTTCCGAGAGAGATACTACAGGAATATTGATGTGGTCGAAGGTTTATCCCGCTACCTTGGCGAATGGTGAAGAGATCGCTGTGATTCTTATGGACACTCAAGGCGCTTTCGACAGTCAGTCAACGGTGCGGGATTGCGCGACAGTGTTCGCATTGAGTACAATGCTATCCTCCGTGCAAATATACAACCTATCGCAAAATATTCAGGAAGACGATCTTCAACATCTACAACTGTTCACCGAGTATGGTAGATTGGCACTAGAGAGCTCCGATAGTACACCTTTTCAGAGACTACAGTTCTTAGTCAGAGACTGGGTTTATCCGTATGAGGCCGATTATGGTGCAAATGGTGGAAAGAAATTGCTCGACAAAAGACTGGAGATTTCTGATAGGCAGCATGCGGAATTGCAAAGCTTGCGAAAGCACATTAAGTCCTGTTTTTCGGATATATCGTGTTTCCTCATGCCGCATCCTGGTTTAGAGATCGCAACGAATCCGAAATTCGATGGTAGATTATCTGAGATACAAACCGAATTTAAGAAACAATTAAAAGTACTCATACCAATGATACTGGCGCCGGAAAATCTAGTGACCAAAAAGATCAACGGCCAGGTCGTGAAAGCGAAAGATCTGTTGGAATATTTCAAAAGTTATATCAATCTTTATAAGGGAGATGAACTTCCCGAACCGAAAAGTATGCTTGTGGTACGTATAATTTAACGGTGTGCTTCTACAATTTGCGGTTTTTATTTACAAGTCGATCCTTTGTTTTTATTCAACTGAAACGGGTAATCATCTAAACCGCAGTAATTGCATTTTGCATTTACAGGCCACAGCGGAAGCTAACAACTTAACCGCTGTAGCAGAAGCTAAGGATTTGTACCTTCAGATGATGGAGACCGTATGTGGTGGAGCGAAACCGTTTTTAGCGACTGCTCATTTAGAATCTGAACATCAACATTGTATGGACTCAGCTCTTCGTCAATTCCAAAATAAACGAAAGATGGGCGGAGAAGAATTCAGTCAAATATATATGGAAAAATTAATTAAGGCAAATACGCACATTTTAATTAAATACTGTAGTTTTTTAATTTTTTTTTTTAATATTTATTTTATCATAAATTATTTTCCTTTTGCAATATAGGACATGGATGACGCTTTCTTGCAATTTAAGGCGCACAATGAAAGCAAAAATATTTTTAAAGCAGCGCGGACACCAGCAGTGTTTTTCGCAATTGCCGTTACTATGTACATTTTATCCGGAATATTTGGTCTTGTTGGTCTGTACACAATAGCGAATGTATGTAATCTTATTATGGGTGTTGGTCTTCTCACACTTGTCTTATGGGCATATATAAGGTATTAAAATATTGCATTTGTTACAATTTCTTATTATCCTACAGTACAATCAGAATTTCTGAATATCATATTTGTTTGGATATTATTTAGGTATAGTGGAGAGTTCAGAGAAATTGGAACACAAATAGATGACTTAGCCAGTAAGATATGGGAAAATGTAAGTACAAGCATCTTCTTAAAAAGTAAAATTCTTTATTTTCTCTGTATACCCGCTTTGAATTTTATCATATGGATATAACACCTTTCTGATAAAGATTATATGTTCACAGTGTACTAATGAAAAACGATATTTGAGAAAGGTAGAGATTTTTTACTCATTTATTAGTTTATTAAACGTCTAATGTATTCGTTTTTAATGTACTTGGTCATAAAATATTAATCATAAAAGATGTTAAAATTAGTAGCATAAAATGTTTCTAAAATATTGAAATGTTCACTAAAATCACACATAAAATTTATATCTGTTTTTATATGTTACATACAAGCAGCACTTGTCATAATATATGTATATTTTGCATATTAATATAGTTTGTATAATGATTAATATTTAACATTTTTTTATTGCAACAGGTCTGGCTATGCGCTCATCTTTGTTATAAATTAATTTATACATTAAGATACCTAATCCTGTCCATTATCGTAATTGTATTTGCAATACCTATATGTCATTTTACTTATCGTGATCTTCGCAGACATGGTTACATCTGATCACACGCTTTTTTTCTTTTCTAATTTTAGTCTTTAATTATCTTTAATTCCAAATTGCTTCTTTCTTCAAGTCTTCTATGTTCCTTACACATCTATGTTTTGCACATTTTTTTCTTACTAACCAAAACCGTTTTATAAAAGCATTTTATAAAACCTTTAATATTACTATTTTTTATTGTCTTTTTTTTATTCCTGTCATAAGCTGAGTGCTAACAGGAGCAAATATCTCGAAAAGGTATGACATTCGGCTACATAAGTACATATAATCAAATTTTGAACTCTATTAATCACTGATTACATATCTTTCTCTTTCCAAACATTACATCCATAACACTGCTTAATCAAAAAATCTATTTCTTCCTTATAACTATTAATATTTCTTCGATATTAATATATTAAGTTTCATAAAATAAACGCTGCTCGTAACTAAAAAACAACAAAAAAAATCTCGAAATTTTTGGAAATAACACAATTATGTAGTTTTACATATTATAATTGTCATAAAATAGTGCAGTTTTGATGGAAAGAATGATTTTTACTTTTGTTCAGTTCATGAAGCCACTCTACCAACAATTTGTGGAGAAGTCCGTGTCTGTAGCAGTGGCGCAGGCTGCTGAAATAGCGGTAACGAATTCAACAATGAACGCCACTGTCACTGCCAATGGCAAGCCTAAATTATTGTAACATTCATTCCCGTAATATTCTAATCGTTTAAACGAATCGAAATATCGCATCCTTATGTTAAGTGGCATAATCAAATTTTACAAAAAATATCGTAATGTTTTGACATACCGCCATGAATAGTTTTTTCTCTGTTTAAAACTGGATTAAACATTATGGCTTGGAAGCACTAATTTGAAAATGACTGTGAATGTATATACGATGTATTCTAATTATAAAACAGCGTTAGATTGATGAAAATCGTGTGATTACTAGTATTGCCTAGTATATCCTTGATATGGATGTTGTAAAAATAAAATCTTGTACTGGTGAAAAATATTATTATTGTAGCTTGACCTGAAAGTTTTATCATGGGGATGTTAATATATTTAAAGTTATTGCAAATTATCAAAAGGTAGAAAAGTGCATTTGTAAAAATATTAAGAAATAGGAAAAAATAAGTCCCTATGTAACAATTTTTTCGTTTCCATTAAGTATATGAAATTTTCCTGTTGAAGTAATCCATTACATTTAAAATGCATTTTGCAGTTAATTTTTATTTTAATAAGAAGGATTTGTTTTGCATTATGTCTTTGTTATTTTATGTGTTATTTATATGCTTGGACTAACGAAGTTCAGATTTCATTCGTGCCAGAAATGCGTAACATGAGTTGTACTGGACTACTGTTTAATAAAAGGATGTACATATTGCACGCGATGTTATTCACATATTCTACATAGTTCGAAAAAAAAGTGATAAAAATACTTAGAATTTATTTAACTGCGATATAGATATTCATACGCCATATTGCTGTAGTATATGACTTTATTAAATGCAATATCTCGAAGTTGCCCGATTACATTAATCTACTTAAGAGTAATATAAGTCTTATTACCAACACGCTGTTAATAGTAATTAAATTTGTGTAGATTGCTGAATTCCATTTTCTATATTGCTCATTGAATAAAAGTGATTAATATTATTACTTAATTCATCAATAAAACTGATTAATTATTATTATTATTATTAAATTTATCAGATTTATAATGTTATCTAAAACGATTAGCAAATATAAAAAACATTAGCTTTTTTATTTCCACTGAATTTTGTTCAATGAGTAATTTTGATAATACAATTTGACGTATGCGTGTATTAAAACTCTACCAAGTCTTGCCAAGTGAATTGCTAATGTACTTCTATAATATATCTATAATATAGTTGATAGGGTATAAATTTATTTTTATTTATACATGTGCATGGAATTCTAATTTTTAAACACGAAATTTATTAATGAATTATAAAACTGGACTTGTAAAATTTTATAAAGATAATTATTGCAAATTTATTAATAAATGTATACGTTATTTTAAAAAATATATAATTTATACTTTTTCTAATATAGTAAAAATTATAAATGTACTTGGTGGTGGTTTTAATAACACTATAATTTATTTATATGTGGTTTATATTTTGAAATATTTACTTCATGAAGACGTATGTAAAAAAATAATCTCACGTTTACACACCAAAATATAATTGCTATTTTATAACACGTTAGATTCAAAATTTAAAGCGCTTTATTCTTTATAATGATGTCTTCAATTTCTATTAATAAATATTAGAGGCAGCTTTAAAAATAATACTGATTGATATATTTGTTTTACTAGTTGAGATACAACGATACAAGTGAATAAACAGTTTTGTATTATTAACATGGAGCCATATTCGTTATCTCATTGTATTTTATGCAAAATGGGTGTATGTAGGATAATAGAAAATAATTTAGCGGAAACGCATGGTTATGGAGGTGCCATTAAAATTTAATTTTGAATTTACAAGAGATCTTATGTCCCGTGCTAAATTTTATTTATTAATTTTATATAATTTCTCAAATTTCATTTTTAATAGATATATAAGTAAATGAGTTTAGTGTACATGAATACATATCAACTCAAGTTTGTGATCAAATTCAACAGTTGCACTTAATATTTAGACCATTATTTTTTATCATGATATCATATTTCAAACTTGAGATAATATGTAACAACAATTATTATTAAATCACAATTTTTCCACATCAAAATGAAATTGTATTATGTAATTTTATAAAATTATTAGGAACTGACAAATATATGAAGGTTAATCAAATAGATTGTCCAAATCATTTGCAGATATGGATATTTGTATGAAAGAAGAACTTGTAATATCCTATTTTACATAGTTATAATGTAATTAAAAATATATAAACATGACACTATAATAATTTGTAGTCGTAGCTATTGACAAAGTTACGTCGAAAATTTTGTATTATAAAAAACGTGTGTAGAAATGCATTATGTATATTTACTGCACGTATATAATTCTATCTTTCAATCCATTTTATACTAATAAATATTGTAATAAAAAAGATAATGATTGTAACAAAATAAATATATATATATATATATATATATATATATATATATCTACATCTGTAACTATGCGCAGTACAATTTTTTAATTTAATGTTATTAATCTGTTTAAGAGGCACAAACATTATATAATAATAATTATGTGATGACAATGGTGATAGTAATATTAAAATAATCGAACATAAGTTATCACGAAAATAAATAAAAATCTCATTTTCCTGTTTATAAAATAAATATATTTTATTTCTTAGAGAAATAAATTCGTATGTACAATTACAAAACATTAAAAAAATATTCTAGTAAGTCTTAAACATTCTCTTCATCATATCTTTATTTCTCTGAAGTGATTCTTGCAATTTAGTGTTGAACACATCAAATTGTTCTTTCGCCGAGTGATTAGTAGATTCTAAAGTAAGTACTGCCTTTAAATCTGTTGTAGCTTTTTCGTTGTCTCCCATATTACCATATGCTACTCCTCTTCTATACAAGGCCTTAACATTATTCTCATCTTTGTACAACACCTTTGTACATAGCGTAACGACATGTTGATAGTTTTTTCGCTTCAGTTGACATATAGCCATGTTATTATATAACGCAAGTCTTAAATTATTAATATTATATTCCAACTGCTTATCTAATTTTAAGTCAGCTATCGGCTCCAATGTTATGAGAAGCTTGCAAGCTTTGCTGAATCTGCGGAATGCATCTATGATTCGGGATTCCTTGAATAACTCAATACTTCTCTCTTTATATCTCAAAGCTACTTGATATTTTTCTTCTGCGCTCCAGTCCCAAACTGGTTTATGGCGTTTACAAAGAACCAATGTGATCTCAAACTTAACTATTACAGATTCATTATTACCTACAGATTCATCTGATTGTTTCAAAGGCATAGCAATGGTAACAAGACTCCTCTCATTGATATTCATCATACAAATTACTCTTTCGATTTTTTCATCAATTTCTGAGCTAGCTTCTCCTATAACTATCATTTTTTCAGACTCTCCATCAAGAATATTAGTATGATATTTCTCTTTCAAATCCGTTTCAGACATTCCAGTAATGTTTATGTTCTCTACAATAATAGTGCATGTGGAGCATTCCGTTGGCTTCTTTGTAAAAACATCCGACTTTAGCACTTTCTTTTGAATGCTTTTGTCTGCTGATTTCCATAAATGTGACATCGTGATGATACATCAATGATCAATTCTGTAACATGAAATTATTAATCAGAGACATTAGAGATATTAATATCATATTAGGGTGTAAATTTAACATGCAAATTGTTCAACTTATTTGTTTCAACAAACACTTCTTAAATTCATTTATTTTAGACTAATCACAGGCAGGGAGAAACAGCGTATTCCTTTGGGATGCACTGGCTATAATCCACCAGTTGCGTGTAAGCGCTACACTATACTGCAATACCATGTTGTATACTTCATCATTGCGCTAAATTCTATTTCCGGTTAACTTTTATTTTCAAATTTTAAATGTCACTGGTGACTGGTTCTACACCATCCTTTTAAAACAGTGTAGCAAAATCCCACTTCGTACACTGCGCCGTAGTCATGGAAACATGGTACATCGAATGAGTTCCAAGTTTGCCTATCACATCAGCATGGAAACACGCATGTTTCTATCATGGAAACACGCATTAGTGCAACCAAAAAAAACGCCATGCCATGATTCCATCACCAATTTTTTTTTGTGCCGGCATTTTTCATGACACCGTTGAAATTCATACATTAGCGCCATCAATGTATCCATTTCAATTTAGGTACTACGTGGCCACAATGCTACATCCTTTTTTTGACACTGTTGATAAAATCGTAGCAAGAGAGCACTGAAAAATGTTATACGAATTAATCTGTGCTCCATTCATTAATTGTGAGTCGGGAATAGTGAATTCTTAAAGAAATAATGAAAAAATAACAAATTATTATTTTTTTAAATAATGATAATGTTTAATTTAGTCACCAAAGTTGCTTTTAAAAAGTAACTTTCCATTCTCTGGAATTTCAATAAAAGTACAAAAGTAAAAATTTCTTGTATGGATCTCAAATTGCGTGAAAAATTTCTATAAAACATTTTATTTTATTTTTATCGTTAATATAAATTAAACGAATTTTCTAAATGGAAGGAATTTTAAAAACATGTAATTACTAAAGACTAATATTATATATTTTAAAACAAATTAGTTAGTAATCAGCAGCTGCATATTTCTAGTATATATTTATATAACATTTAATTTTGTCCACTTTTCACTGACTTTCCATAACCATTTTGCCAGGTTATCGTTCTTTGCTTCCTCTGATACTTCCTTAGATTCGCAATTACTGTAAATATAACATTGATATTATATATTTGCGACATTTAACATTTTTTTAAATTTTCGATGATGCTTACTCTAAATAACATCCGGAAACATTTGTAAGACTAGGATCTAATGCTGCGTACAAAACAGATTGAGCTCCATGCCAAGGTGCTTTAATAAATGGCCAAACAAATGGCTTCAGGAATATTCGCGTAAAGAAGTTGTTGTATACAAACATGTGCCGCGTTATGTTCGTATCAACTATACCGGGATGGACAGCGTTCACGGTAACATTGGTTCCTGAAAAATAAGTGTACATCGGTAATCATTGTGAAAATTATAATGAGAATTTATAATTATATTAACTTACCTTTCAATCTGCTCGCCAATTCCCGAGTGAAAAGTATTATAGCTAATTTACTTTGACTGTATGCTCTACCAGCGTCATAATCATTTTCCCAATTAAAATCCTGCATATTTATTTGGCCTGTTCGATGAGCAGCACTGGTTAGATTTACAATTCTGGATGGCGCAGATACTTTCAGGACGTCTAGAAGCAAGTTTGTGAGTAAGAAATGTCCCATGTGATTGACTCCAAGCTGCATCTCGATGCCTTCTTTAGTGTGACTCTTTGGACATCTCATCACACCAGCATTATTAATAAGTACGTGAAGTTTATCATTCTCTATAAACAAAATAAGATATTTGAATAAAAATAAGACATTTGAATAAAAACAAAAAATTTCTAACTGTATACTTTTAAATATCAATCACCTTTTTTAAATTGTGTAACAAATTTTCTAATACTTTCTTGCGATGCTAAATCACACTTCCTACAATAAATGTATTTGTTCTTCGTTTCGAGTACAATATTTCGGCGTTCCTACAAGAATAAAATATGATAAAAAGATATAGAATGGTATATAGTCAGATCTTATACTTAGGATTGTCTTAAATACAAAATGATCTTGAAATAAGAACAAATTATAAATATTGCTCTGAATAATATAGTTATTTTAAATGATATAATTATTTTAAATGAATATAAAAGCATATAAAAGAAGTTAAATAATCGACTTTTATAATATTACAATATATAAATTCAATTTCATAATTCATTTATAAATTGAGTAAATACTAACGACAATATAATTACCCTTTCACATTTTTCCATGTCTCTGCATGCCATAATAATTCTTGCATTGCGTTTGGCTAATTCTAGGACTGTCTCCCTTCCAATACCAGAATTGGCTCCTGTCACAATGATTACTTTATCAATTAGATCCTCTTTTCCTTCATATTTCGGACCTCCTATATAATCCCTACAAATTTGACATGATCACTTTTACTCTATGTCACAAAAGCAACGAAAAAGTTAAAACTGTCTTAGTTATCCTAACAATCAACAAAAAAACTGTCTTAACATCAACATTATATGTATGAATGACAAGATTTATGTATATTAAAAATTATAGCTATATGAATAATTTTGTTTATATTTTTACAGCATAAATATTATAGATACTGAAAATATTAAAATAAAAAGCAAACATAAAGGAAATAAATGATTGATTTATAGTGTAAAATCTTAAGGTAACTTTCCAGCAATACTATACTTCGTCAGATACACCACGCCGGCGGTAGTCGCCACCATGGAAGTGTAAACAAGCGATTTTGGGATTTTCCAGTTCATTTTCACTGATCAAGTCGTAAATGAAAATAAAAAAAAATTAGATTCGTGCAAATTCGAGAAAGAACATAACCAAACTCTTGACATTGCATGCGGCGCCATACAACGCGTCACATGTTTAGTTTGCTTCGGTTCGTTCAAATAAGCACGTGCATGAAGCACATACCAAACAAGGCGAAAAAAATCTAAATAAATAAAATTAATTTTTAAGCTCAATGAAGGTATGAGACAATAACTAATTATCATTTCATCTGATTAATTAATTGCCCTCTTATTAATATTTAATCTGATTAATTAATCTTTTAGTCCGTATCGAGGCTATCTAATAATATATTGAAAGTTCATAAGGAAAAACGATTCACTTGTATATGAAATTATATAAAATTTGACTTATAAATGATTATAAAATGTATTGGAATAATAATTGTATTTTCCATAAAATGTTGATCCTACAAGTCATACTTAATATTTGCGATATTTATTCTCTATTTCATTAGTTTTTATTCGTTCATTCAATTAAAATTATCGCATGTTGCTAAAATTATTTAATCTTCTTTATTATCTGCAATAATTCAAATTTCTAGATGTGAATGAAATTAATGATTACAAAATAAAATCATAATAATTTGAAATATTATAACAAGTTAATGAATCCTATTAATTCTCTAAATTGTTTAGTTATAAGCTTTTATATATACATTTGTGACAAAAAATATATGATAAAAAAGCAGTTTTGAAAATTAAAATAAAAAATAAGAAAACGGTAGAGTGATAGGAAAGTATCTATAAAAAAAAATTTATTCATGCTTTTTATACATGGCTTGAACATTTTGTAGATTCTATAAATGCATATATAAGTATATACATTATATTTTATTAAATAAAGCTATTCTCTCGACAATTATACTATTTTGCGAATACACGAATACCGCCGACTTCTTCCACTAGACATCTTGTAGTAGAATCTGTTGTAGACTCGCCGATCGACACAACGATTCGTTCGTGATTTCGCAAATTGTATCGTCAAAAACAAGGAAATCTTTCGTTCTCGTTCGTTCGATTTATCCGGGATATGTTGGGTATATGCCAAATGTATGCACAGTACAATTACATTCTTCACCTCTCGCAACTGAAACAGCAGATCTCGTGAACCAAGTTCCGTTAAAAATCAACGATTCCCAGCATTCCGATAATTTCAATATATTTCAAGTAAAAAGGGAAATCATATACTGTAACATAGATCTAAGACGCTTTTAATTTCATGCAGAAACAAAATAATGATGAGATTGTCATTCGACGTTATTATGCGACAGCAAGTTGCCAAAGCCTTCGATGTTTTACATATTTTCATCAATCCATTTATTTCTCATTCATTTCTCATAACGTAACGAATCAATTTTCTCGTCTTTTTTTTATATCTTTTTGAGATTATCATGTTACATAATCATTCTCTGCGATAAAAGCAAAACAATAGATATACTCATCAGGAGAATCAAAACGTAAAAATTTTCTTTTTCCTATAATCGTATTCAATGAACGGCAATCGCCGGAGCCATCGCGAATGCTACAGAATAAATTACTACTTGATTAAAGGACAAGGATTACGCTACATTGTTTATCTTATATCGTATGTACAAAGTACTTAACAACGTGATGCGTTTCCTCGAAATATAAATTATTAGGTCCCCGCCCAATGCCGTGTTTGCAGAAATAAAAATTTAGCATGTACATCTAAAATTCTTCCCTATATCGCACGATGATTCCATACAAAATTCTTGTACCAATCGCATCGTGATCTCAATACGAGTTCATTGGTTTCCGCAATCTCGACCGGAATTTGTCGAGTTACGCTTCACGCGAACAGTCCGGGAAGATATTCTCTATAGTCTCGATATGGGATGTAACAATCAACGTTAATATTCAGAGGCTTGATCTCGTTTTCTCTCCTGTTCTTATTTTTTTGTAACCGCCAAGAATGCTCATTTCTCAACGTGAGTTAAAATTAAATATTCGCCTGACAGACGTGTATAAATATAATCCATTGCAAGGTAATAGACACAAAATCATTTTATGATGTGCGCGCACACCGTGTACTTGGTTCCCTCGAGTTATTTCCAACATCGTAAATATCGACATGTCGTGATGTACATTACTAATACTAATTATATCACATAATAAGTTTTCTTATTTACAGTAACAGTGCTTCCGTCGTCTATACCTCGTGAAATCTTCTCTCTTTCACAATTGCGTTACAGGGCATTAAACCAATGAATAATTCGCAACTAATTGCTGATGATATAGAATGTAGTGATATTAATCCAACTTTGTCAGCAGCCTTCAATAAGGCTGTTTCAACAATACATATGAATTACTTGGCGAAAGTAAAATTTGTACAAGTTTTCACAATCTATGAAAAATATATAATTAATCGTTACAACTTAGTCTACTCTCATCTCATATAATTACATTTCAGTCTAAATTGTTTCTCCAAAGAAAACAATATTCTCCGTATCTTCCTTCTGTTGTTCGTTAAAATTATTGACTTTTTTCTACAATTCGGTTTAATGCTGTTTTTGTTAAATACCTCATTACGTTTTAAAATTTATACAATATTATATGAAATAACAATATAAAAGAAGAATATTAATTTTGAGAAGCATAAATCACAAAAATAAAGAAAATCTTTATAGTTTTATATCTTATTACGAAAATATCTTATTATGAGAATGAGTTATCCATTGTATAATAGCACTCTGTATAAAATATGATTTATTTATAAAAAAAAGAAATTTGTTAAAAAAATTTGATAGATATTGAACGTGATATATAATTTCTTTTCTTCTGCATCGATATTGATAAAATAAGTTTTATTTAAGAGTAAGACATGTGACGTTAATATTTGCAAAAGAAAAAGAGAATACTGCAAAGTTTCATTAAACTTAAATTGTATAAAATGTTCCTTTTATATTTTAATGTACCATTGCTTCAGTCATTTTAAATTCATTTTCCTTTCCCTCTTGCTTACAGGAACTTTGCTGCAATTGAACATTGCTCCATATCGTGAGTACATCCCAAAATGTACTGACAGCTCTGACAAATCTATAATTCAAGCGTGCCATAATTATTCAGTGTTATTAGTACATTTCAGAACGCATCTAATGTTAATACAACTGTTGTAAAAATATTAGTATCTTGCTTCGACATTCAGACTAGATCGTGAAAAACTGATCTGTCTTTCACTGCTATTTGCGTAAAAATCGCAAAAAGCACGATATCGTGTCATTATATAATGCGAAATAACAAAACAGTTCTGTCCATGCTAATTACAAAAGTCGGATTTATCGCGTTATATACAAAATACATACATACAGATCCTTTAATAAGATAAAATATACGAAGGATGAAAGTATAACATATTTTAGAAAATCAAAAGTAAATTTTTATAAATAAAAATAATAATATAAAAGTACGTAGACGGAAAATAAAGTACACTAGTTACATTTATAGCACAGACAATATTCATAGCAAACTTGAAATTTGCTTCGTAATATTCGCTGTACTAAGTCGAGAAAGACATTAAAATACAAACAAAAAAAATGTCAGTAGGATCTAAAGGTGCTTTTTCATGTCAACAAAATAAGTCATGTGAGACATTGACGAATATCAAGCGCCAATTTTGATCACGTGATTTATTTTGATAGCATGAAAAGGCATCTTTAAATTTCAATTTCAACTTTTAGACTACGTATCTTCCCAAAGAGATATGAATGAAAGTTCGATGAAATGAGTAAGAGTAATATGACAATAGCGCGGATATCAGGTACTTTCTTTTCTTCGGAAAACGATATCGTGCTCAGCATCAAAGCTCCAAAGTCACAGCATGGATATATCGAAAAGATGTTTATTACATTTATTTCTGTGATATATCAATATCACATCCAAGTATACTTTAAAGCTTTTCAACGACGGTCCTATACTGAGCATCCAAATGCTGCGTATCATCAACATACTCCAAACAACATTCCCTATGTCTCTGTATTGCTAATATCCATTTGGTAACATAAAAAGAAGTGTTTTCTATGCATAGCGAGCAGTCCCACTCGAATACTTTACCGCACCCACCGTTCCTAAGGACTGCTCGATATGTCCAGTCTTCTTTTTACACTGCTTTTTCTGGCTTTCCTCAGGCCATAGAAATCGTGACGTTAATTCCTAAGTTTCCATTGTCAGCAAATAGCTGTGCTATTGAGGTGTCAAATACAAGGCAGTCAGAATTTAAAATTGCAGACGACACACCCTCATGAATAGAACGCGGCATTGCTTCCCATGTGAGACGTCTTCTATGTCCATTTAGTTCTAGTCTGTTGCACACGATAATTTAATTAAAAAAAAATTTATACAAGAGATGGAAACATTAAATCTATTGAATTTTGTTAAATATTATATACTTTCATATAAATAATTACCTGTAAGCGAAGTTCTCTGCTTGCTTCCTGGAGCCAATCAATTGTACAATCGCGAAAAATTGTTGATGTCCATCATATTTCTCTTGTTTCTCAAGCACCAACATGAAATGGTGGCCAAAACAAGATTGCATCATGACCCAATCCACGGCTCCAGGAAGATTGATGTCAGTTGCCAAAAAAACAATGTCTTCGCCTAGAGAACATTCCAACAAAAAGCATTGTGTTAGAGTTTAGAATCAAGATACAATTAGCATAAATTTATTACCTTGTAAAGTTGTAATGCTTTTGTGGCTCATAATAAGATGCGGCATCACTTGCTCCAGCGATCCTTGCCATTTACAGGACGCACCTGGGCAAGGACAGCTGTATGGACGGAACTCACATGCATCTTCATGATCTGCTTTCTCTGTATGTACCAGCGAAACTGTACAGCCACTAGTGGAGTATTTGCAGGGGAACATTACATTACTAGCCACCTTTTCCATAGCCAAATTACGAATGTTACCTGTACACATATTGACCAAATATTTTTGAGGCTTCCACGGGTGCTTTCTACATAAAGATTGCATTTCGCAGGTTTTCTCCATGTCCGGATTCATCCTTGGAATGTTTCGCAAATCTGAAGTGGAATGCAAAGTTCACGAAACGTTGGCATTCCAAGAATAGATCTGGATATGGAGAAAATCCACGCATAATCTTTATACTATATATTGATCAAATATTCGTTAGGATGCTATTTCATTTGTGTGTTTTTGTCGTATGATAAACAATGTCGTACGATAAACAGAACAGAAAGGTCTTTGGATCTTTTTATTCCATAGCCAATCAATAGGCTTGAAAAATTGTTTGTTGACAAAAACGCACAAAAGAAATACCCTAAATTTCAATAATAAAGAAAACTACATCGTACCCAATGGACCTCTGCATGTGGGGCAACAGGAAAGTTTCGGTCTGCAATTGGTGCAAACTAAATGTCCACTCTGACATTGCAGAATAGGTGGAAGCACGTAGTCGAAACATACAGGACACTCGAAAAGACTTGCCAGATCAGTGGAGCTGCTCATGGCCGATACGGACGACGCTGAGGTACTTGCAACTCCTCTCCCTCGCTTCCCAGTGTTGATGTTCAGTTGAGACATTTTGCCTCTTAGATTGTATACTGATCGCCACTCGAATGACAATCTTTCTTTGTTTTTTCGTGCCGTTCTCAGCAATGCATCTCTGTTTTAACCAACTGATTCATCTCTCTGTAAAACAATATCCATAAACATAAGACATCAATATTTTACTTAACTCCCCCTCTCCCCTGAGTGTTCATGTTCTATAGACGGCTATCAATGGCTATAGAAACCAAGTTATACATGTGCACACGCGTTTTTTTCTCTCTTTTGTCTATACACATCTAAAGGATAGGTCTGGCTATTGTTCTTTGATTTCTTTTACGAATGTAAATATATCTTACTTGAGAGACACAATTTTTTTCTTTGATATTTTTAAATTCTCACAATTTAACAACAAAAATTTTTTATTTTCAAATAAAAATCTTATAATCCAACTTTATTAAAGTGAGATATGACAAGCTCCATACACTATAAATACAATGTTATTTTTACTGTTCTGTTATTATAAAAAAAATATAAAATTCTGAATTAATTTCGTTAATATAATTTCTAAAAATATAATATATAAGATCTAAGAATTAAAATTTAATTAAAAATAATCGAAAAATATTATATGAGTTATTTTAAATGAGACTTAAAACTCTCTCTGTCTCTATCTCTTTTTCATTTTAAAATGAGACAGAGAGAGTTTTAAGTATCGCTTAAAGTCAAAGTAACGTTGGTGCAACCAGGCCTTAAACTCTTAAATTATCTGAGCCTTAAACTCCACTTAACAGTGCCACTTTTTATTATCTTATTAGTAATAATTATATTCATTAAACCTAAATTAATTTTCTATCTGTAGAAATTCATAGAAAAAAATTCTAAACCTTTTTTTTCATATTCTCTTTCTCAGATAGATATTCATTCTGAGAGAGAATTCAGGATTTATGTCTACTTAAGAAAGAAAATATATATCTGAAATAAGCTTAGAATTTTCCTCTATGAATATAGATAATGGAAAATTAGATTAGATCTAATGAATCTAGTTCAATGAACATAACTCTAATTATGAAATTTTTAATCGACTAACTTAAGTATACAGTTAAATTATTAATATCCCTAATGGTATTTGTATATATAATGCTAATATCTATCGATTTAAATAATTACAGTAAATTATGCATAAGATGTAAGATGAAAGTATACGAATCAGCGAATGCTGATTTAGTTTGTTGCTGTCACTTAGATCGTCGGTTAGACTATACAATTTCTCCAAAGATCACCGTATTCCGATTAGAAAAAAAATGCTGGTTGCACTCTAATCTTTGGTAGTTTTGCCGTGTCACTGTAATTATCAATTTCACAATATTTTCAATTAGGTTATACAATTTCAATGACGTTTCCGCTCGATAAAAATACCACGTAGATTTCAACGCGACGTAAGTATTGTCACTTTTTTAAATACATGCGTCCAACGACACGCAACAATTGCACGTATCTAGGGCGCAAACAATCGACGATAGCCAACGATGCGTTGTGCAATGTCAAGTCACGCAATTATAATACGCACGTTTTTTATTCTACTATAAAAAAATGCTGACTCAAAAATTTTTCCATTTCGTAGATGAATAGCTCCTTATGTAGTCTTGAGATACACGCTCATCGTTATTCTAATTCTCGATTCATAAATGACGGCCTGAGAAAAAATTTATCTGCCAAAAATTTATCCCCCCTATCTATCTGAGAGATAAATCATAAATTTCAATAATAATCTCCTAGTTTTTCAGCATTCGATTATCAAGTGTGTTAAAGTCCATTGGTAAGAATTATATCGTGTCTTTTCATAAATCCATGAAAGATTGAGAAAAACGGTCAAATATCATTTTTGGTATTAACTGGACAGTTTTATGTCCGTTTCTAACTAATTTTAATCTCGGTACAATTAACTCTTCATCTTGTTCTAAGAATTAGAAAAAGATGAAATTGAACCAAGATTCAAATTAATTTACATTGATATCAATGGATATTAGAAGACAAAAATAGTAACTTTCAGTCAATCTAACATTTCAAGTGCAATTACAGACAATTCAATTTTTAACGTGAATACTAATACATCGCTCGTCAATTTAAAACTCACTTCAATCCGGAACGTAGCAATCGAGACACAATGAATTGAAACCTGTTCCTTTATATAAAAGTCGTTTTTTTTCTCTTATCTTCTCACTCATAAAGGTATTCGTCTCTTCGCAGCACCACGTTGACCACTTACCAGAATGCACAGGCAGGATTCGAGGTGCAATCGTAAGACCGTCGTCGCGTTCACCGCCGGGGCAGGTGAAACATACACGCCGTCTTCCCTGTGATCGGAAGGCTCGCACGGCCGAACGACAGGAGTCGAGAGAAGGCACTTGTTGTGAGAGACAGCGATGACGTTAACGATGACGATGAAGAGAGCGACGTAGTCATAGACGACTCGACGCGGCGGTCAAGATTCGTGAGCGTTGTTGCACGAAAGCCCGTCGATGTTGCGTGACGACGCATCGATATGACCAGGGTGTTGCGACGACAATGCGAAAGAGAGAGATAGAGAGAGAAAGACAGAGTGTGTGAATGTGTGTGTATTTTCCTCGGGACTCAGCGAGAAAAGAAACAGGAGCACTGAAACAGCGAGAATAGACGGGTAATGAAGGGGAAGAGGGGCTACATCTCGAATCCTCGCGATCGTCGAAGCAGGGTGACCGATCTTGATGGCACCTGTGCCGATTGTGGGTGAGGCATAGCACTCGCACTTCGGAAACACGCTTTTTCCTCTTCGCTTCTTCGCTCGCTCACTCGCCTTATCCGCCCGCGATGATCTTCCACCTCCTCCGATCGTCTTGGTCTCTGCACGAGACAGCCGTACCAAAAACGCAACGAACTCGATCAACTATACAGCTGTTATACACATACATACACCAATGGCAGGTCAGCGCCGCTTGTGCAACTACCAGGAGTCACCGGGAGTACCGGAGAATTGAAAACCGACATGCCGAGCGATGCCGAGGGGCAGGATGGCGCAGCGGCATCTATTGAGGGAGCCGTTAATCATCCATGGTCCCCTCGCCAGACAATGAAGTTAAAAAGAAAGTATTGGATTTATACAAAAAAGCTTATTTGATCGTCTTTATTCGTTAAGTAAGATAAGATGAAGTTATATTTATAGATAATTTATAGATAAGATTAAGTAGATAACACAGAAAATTAAGAATGAATATATATATATGATTGAAGGTTGTTAATTAATAAAATAGAAAATTAAAATTAAATATGACTAATTTCTATCAATGATTAACGAGATTAACTTTAATCTCGATTTAATTTACTCTCTTTATCTTTTTTAATTCTTAGAATTGAAGATAGAGTAAATTGAAAACAGATTAAAATTCTTGTTAAGTTTTTATAATTCTGATTTCAAGCTTTCAATCAGAACTATAAAAACTTAATAAAAGCTTTTTAATCTATGTTTAATTTTCTCTTTATCTTAAGATCGTAATCTTAGATTGTGAAACCAGGTTTAAAAAAAGTTTAGAACCAGAATTAAAAAGATGAAAAGTTAATTAAAAGTTAATTAAAGATTAAAATTAAAGATAAAAAAGAAGATAAATATATAAATGAATTAAAATTAGATATATACTACTTTCATTTTTATATATATATATATAAAATCAAAGATGTAGTCTTCAAAATTCTTTTAAAAAGAAAGAATAGACTTGAATTCACAAAGAACGAATAGTTACTAACAGAGAACAAATAAACTTTTTGCATTATATATGTATATATTGTATATTATAAATGCCACAAGGAACAATTGAAATAATGGGCATTTTTATTTTTTTTTTTGCTATAATTAAAATATACACTGTGTCATGGGTGAAACAGGCGAATAGTAATTAATAGTAACAAAATATCTGTATCGTTTCCCTTTAATTTTTCTCTTTCTCTCTCTCTCTTTCTCTCTCTTTCTTTCTTTCTTTCTATTCTACCCCTCGTCTGTTTTCAATATATATTTTCGCACGCAGCAAATATGGTATACACAGTATACAGATTTAATTTCAAAGACATTAGCTTGGCTTGGAGATCTTCTCAAGTGGAGACGTCCACTCGCGTTAAACTAACTCAATGGAGAGTTAAGCCAAACCGTTGATGTCTTTGCGACGTCTGAGAAAAAACCTTTTTCTTTTTTTTTTTTGAATGTAGCTTCTTCAGCTTTGTTACAATATAATTTCGATGTATCTAAATCTCATTGTAAATGTAGCCCCATTATCTTATCTACATTCTTTACAATTATGTTAATCAATTAATTCTTCAATTTCGTGGTCGAAACCGCAAGTTCTATTAATTGTCAAGATTTTCTAGTGCCTGTATCATCACTTGTGTTAACAGTCTTTTCGCGATATGAAGAGCAGTCTTTATACAGCGAACAGGAACTGCTCGATAGAAATGTGAAAGAAACGTTAATTCGTGTTTGTCATCCCTGTTCGTTTCACGCCTTAAACATTTTGGGCCCTATTCTTGAAAAGAAATATATAAAAAAAATACTAAGGCGTATCTTACGTTCTCAGTTTTCCTCGTTATTAGTAGATGTGCTATTTCGATAATAGCAAGTTTCGGTTGAATTTATCGCGTAAACTTCACATGTATATCCAGGACCTTCATATATATTTTAATTAAATAATTAAAAAAATTTTTTTATCTAAATGTTTCATAACATGCATGCACACGCATACTAGTTTTTCATATACATTTCTTTTCAAGAATAGAGGTCCTGGGATTACTTAGATAACTTAGGGAAGCCTTTGTCACACTATGAGTTCATTATCAATCTCTAGCAGTGATTATCTTCATATACGTCTACTTTCTATCCTATTTTCTTTTTTTTTTGTTCGTACAGATCAAAACACGCAGACCGTACACAGACAACACGCAAATAATAGAACTTTGTTTCAAGATAGGTTTTTATCCATCTTACGTTATTAAAGACAGACTGCCGGATAATCAGCTATGATGATATACATTTTATGATACATTTATAGGATAGTATGACACGATGCTGCGCTAAATATTGTGTAAACTATGATTATACCGCAAGTTCTCTGTTTTTCTCGTTACTACTAGATGTGCTATTTCGTCAACAGCAGGAAGTATCAGTTGGATTCATCGCTCGCGCGAACTTCACGTGTATACCCAGGACGTTCATATTTTAATTATATAATTTTTTTAAAATTTTTTTGTCTAAATATTTCCGCACCTTGACGTGTTTCATATCTATTGTAAACACACATACATATACACATGTGTGGGCATGCATGCACGCATGCCATGCATACACGCATGCACGCATACATACGATATGTACACAATTTTTTCCAATCTCGATAGTAACTATAAGTTATTATTAGATTACTAATCTTATAAGGATAGATTACATTATATGTTATGTATCAACATTAGATACTAATTATGAGTTAAGCACAAGAAAAAAAGAAATAGATTTTGATCTAAGGCCTTGGTCCTTGAATAACAACCACTCTTTTTTTTTCCTTCTCAATAAAGCGAGAGCTTGTAATTGTGAAGGGAACGTGAATGTGGTGGAAAAAAAGACCAAATACTTTAGACAATTTGCGATTTTAATCGCAAAGCTTAAAAAAAGCGCATTAAACGCGCTCAAAAATTGATGATTTATTTCAAATGATGTACGATATCTGTTTTGCAATCTTTATGATTCGTGAGTATACTATAAATGTAATTGTCACTTTATCCAATCTCAAAAGACGCACTTTCCATAATTATCGCTCGCATGGACAATCCATCTTTTCAGCCTCTAAGTTAGACCTCTTTCTTTGCTTCTCAAAAGGAGCCAGATTAGAAACCATCTAAATTTCTAAACAGAACCCTGAATTACAAATTCATGGCAGAAAAATAGGCTAATCCGAGCGATTATTGGCGGATAAATTAATGTTACATGTTATTTTAGCAAAAAGATTTCAATAGAATGTCCTTTGAAAATAAAAAAAAATACATATCAACAGTAACATACCATTAGGAAATTCGTGCGTGATTGTCAAAATGTGAACTCAACTCGCGACGTTAATTTTATGATTTATTAGAACGCGAATGTTTTGTAGATACTGAATGACGTTCAATGATGATTTTATACAACGATGATGAATTAGCTCTGTAAAATTTTCTGTCGTTCTTTCTTTACGGGAAGAACAAAATTACTTCTAACATCCAAATCCTTTATGGGCCTTCTACAATAAGCCATTAATCATAAATCAAAAGTCAGAAGCTAAAAATTGATCAATCACAGTCGTGAATTTTTAGCTTCTGACTTCTGATTTATGACTAATGCAGGGTCTGCACAATGGGTGCTTTCCATTTGATGACACAAATCGACACAAACGTCGTTTTATTACAAGTATTTCATCCTTCTTAATATTCAGAGAGTGACAAGAGTGAAAGAGAGACAAAGATAGAATGAATTGTGTCGACTTGTCATCAAATGGAAAATACCCAATAGAAGTCGTAGCGGTTGTACACTGAGAGAAAAATGTCGAAGTATTGCGAAGCAATTGTTACTTATGAAATTTGATCGTGATACATTTGTGAAATATATCTTATTAATTGCATCCGTATTTAAATAAATTTAGTGAAATAAATATATTTTTTACAAATATATTTTTAGGCATCTTTTTCTCAGTATAGGGTCTTAAGGCCCAATTCCACGATTCATAGTTAACTCTTAACTGAGGTTCAACTTGTTTCTCATCTCTTTCCAATTTTAATTAAAATTGGAAAGAGACAATAAATAAATTAAACCTCGATTAAGAGTTAATTATGAATTGTGGAACTGGACGTAAATAGGAAATTGATCAATCATAGTCGATTATTTGTTTCATATTCGACTATGATTAATTAATTTTCTATGATTTAAGACTCAACGATTTCCTCAACAAACGAGAATGGATTGAAATTGATTCAGATTTTCAGAAATATTAATTCACGAATGTTAAAATGAATGCTTTAAAAGTATGTTCTGTTCAATTCAAAATTTTGAATAGGAAATGCAGTTTTTCAATCCAATTGCATCCAATTGAATCTAATTGAATTCAATCAAATCCAAAAAAAGTATTCGCTATTTAAAATACACATTTGGTTACAAAAAAATTTCAATCCATTCTCATTTGCTGGATCTAGAAATTCGAACACGCTACGACTTCTATTATAAACCCCGCATTATCCTTCGAAAATTAATGAATTCAAATGGTGCTGATCATAATACTCAATACATATTTTCAAGGTTAAAGTTATATACATATTATTGTATGATTATAAGAATGTTAGCTTCATAACTCGAATCGGTGGTATAATATAATACGAATTTGCCGAGATTCAACCAATAACCGCGTTAAACTCAGATCAGCCTCTATTTTCTTTCGTGGATTAAATTTTTTTTGACTGTATAATTAGACGACGATTGCAAAAATTAAGATTGTGTCTAACAAGTTGAATTAATACACACATTAAATTATAAGCCTAGTCTGAAATACAACTGCAAGCTACAAAAAAGTATTTGTATAATGAAACTCGAAATTTTAATACATAAATGATAAATTGTTAAAATAGGATACTAAAAAGTATTGGATTTTCCGAAAAGTTTGTGCCGATTTTCCAAAAAAATCGCAAACATATTTCAAGACATTTATATTGACATTTTTATGTGTAAATATATTTTTATTATAGTTATATTACTTTTATTTCTGCATCTAAGAAAACATGAAAATTTTCTTTATTCAAAACTTATTGGTTCTTCTAGCGAAAACTTTCGAAAAGATGACATAAACTTTCTGGATAACCCAACGTAATGGATATGTTAATAGCAAATTAAGAATACAAGACAAATAAGTGATCCTAGATCAAATCATATTTCAATACTTGCGACAAAACTTTTCTCGCCTTTTTAATATACAATCGCATTATATTAAATGATATTCACTGTGCTAAATAAATGTTTGACTCTGACACCGTTGATAAAGCAAATTCATTCATTCATGTATGCCCTTTCACGTGATTGGGAACTACAGACCTTCACACATTTCTGTTGAACCATTTTTATACAAACGTTGCTCGTACAAAGAGAGACAAGTTCATCGAGTGAAGTTAAAGTATTGTAATTGCTACTAAAGTTTTACGCAAGAAAAAATGTTTCATGCTATTTTATGTTTCTGATACTGTATATCATAAAGCATCCTTTGCGCGATAAAAAAATCATCGAGACGATAAAAAGCACGATTTGGACACGGTAATTAATGGATATCTTATCAATATCTACCTATCTAAAGGTTTGTCCTTTCTGACCTCTCGAGAGAGAACTCACTCATTCTCTTTCTTCTCTTTCATATTCATATACATCATGCACATACATTGGGCACATTCCATTTGGCGTTTGCAACGCTTGTAAGCATCATTTCGTCCTTGTTTTTCTAATATCAAACAAGGATGAAATGATGCTCGCGAGCATCATTTCCAAATAAACTATGTCTATTTGATTGTGAACGCCAAATGGAATATACTCATTGTATACTTTTTTCACTTTTAGTGCAAAAAGTATAACATAGTATAAAGAGGCAACATATCTGTTACAATTACATCGCATTTATATGCAATTACTTCACGTATCTTCAATGTACAGAGTAGTCAAAAAATGGGGTCATTGAACTCTTTAACGAGCATACTCGTTTCCTTGATCTAATCTGACTTTAGGAACCTTGCTCAGCAAGTTCGTTCAATTCATTGCCAATTAAGTTAATCAGTATTTAAAATTGGAGACACTATGGAGAGAAAAATATAATGTGCGGTCGCTCGTTTCGATTCTCAATTATGAAGCACTGGTTTTGGAGAAAGATTGACTTTTTGATCAACGTTTGTTAAACGAAGATATTAATATTGTTACTCTTGTTGTTAATATCCGTTGTTATACCATTACTTGCGCAAGCTTCCTTCATAACGTACTAAATTCGGGGATCCGAGGTTTTTTCTTTGCTCAATGAATTATTAACTCATTAAGCTTTTCTGATTTTTTGGTTTTTTTCTTGTTTTCCTTCTTTTTTAAATTTTTTTTCCCCCCCCGAAATCCCGGATTCAGTCTCGGTTTGGTAGACGAAATATTGTCCCACCTATAATAAAAGATTCTACTCGTAATCATCAAATGTTTTAATAACCAAGAGATATACATCTCTCAGTTATGTACTTTTCTTTCTCTCTCTTTCTTTCATACATACACACATTTTCTCTTTCTCTCTCTCTCTCTCTCACACACACTCTCTCTCAATAAGGTTGATGTCTCTGAAATTGACGCGGTCCCGGACCATTACCTCGCGGTTTGGGACCATATCCCATATTGTCGTAGCCATCGTAACCAGCGTAATCGTAGTTCGCGTACACGTCATCGTAGTTATGATAACCGTTGTATTCGGGGATGTAGCCATAACCGCCACCATATCCATATCCATAGCCAGGTGCCCAGAAGCCCTGATTTCTTGGATCCGGATTGACCTTGACTTTCTTTACGTCTACCTCCTTACCATTAATCGTTTGCTTAGGCGTCTTCAATAACTTGTACACAACTTCTTTCGAATCAAACGTGATAAAGCAAAAGCCTTTACGTTGATTTTTAACTTTGTCGAAAGGCGCCTGTAGTTCAACAATGGTACCATATTGGCTGAAGTAGTTCTTAATGTCGTCGTCAGAAATCTCGGGAGTAAGACCACCCACAAAGATTTTACCATGTTGAGGTTTTTTACTAACACGTTTTGGATCAACCTATATATATAAAAAAAAAATGCTGTTAGTATACAGATACAATGGAATAGACACAAAACGGTGAAAGTATCATCTATATCTCTCGCTGTATTGCAAAAGTTTATAAGAATGCAGCATATGATGCTTCTCAATATTAAATTTGAAATTAGCAAAATAAATCTTGCCTAGTTGTAGTAATATTACTCCAGTTACCTTGCGTTTATTGATGTAATGCTCGCCTGATGCAAGAAGCTTATCGATGGTCTTTGGATTGGTGAACACCATGAACGCGAAACCACGTGAAATACCGGTATGAGGATCGACCTTCACCGAGATGCTCTCGATCTCGCCAAACTTGCCAAAATGATCCCGCAGCTCTTTATCGGTTGTATTTCGAGACAAGCCGCCAATAAAGAGCTTCCGCTCATCGTCCTTGCCAGGGATACCGGCGGTTGCCTGTTGCTGCGAAGATTGTGACGAGGAGTGCTGATGCTGACTGTGCTCCTGATTCTGAGATTCGTTCGGATGTTGATTCCCTGATTGATCCTGCATGCCGTCTGTCTGTGGCTGATTCTGGAAATCTACCGCTGCCGCCATCGTGATTTCTCAAGCGTTCCTCGAACACGTCTCCGTTCAAGACAGACAAAGCGAGCCCGTGTCCTAGACTTCGATGTCGACTGCCAGCTACGTTAAGGTGCGTCGTCTCCCGGTTTACGAACCGAAATCGGAGCACGATGCAGGCAGATATTCTACGCGCGTGGCACGAATCCGTAGCTTGTACTTGGATAGTGGCTTAAATAATGACCGGTGTGCTGCCGGCTTAGCCTACGAGAAAGGAAAGGAAAGGAAAGGAAGACAACTTCCGCGTCACGCCGCAGCGGTTCCGCGCCGCGACGAGTCGAGCTCTCTGATTCGTCGTCTCCGCCATTGTTGCATCTGTTAACCAATTGACGCGCGACACCGACAGCGATGGTATAACGACAAACTGGTGGTAGTTTTCGATACTAACCATGACAAGAACGCCGGAAGTTCCTCTCAGGTTCTTTGTCGCTTCGATCTCCTTCAATTTCGGTACTATTCAGCCAGATTTTCGCCGCACCGCGTCGTCTTGATCACATTGTGTTGTGCGCCAACGTTGCCAACCTGAAAAATAAATTCGTGTTAATTTGGAATCGAATCAATATTTGAGAATATTTGGGATGCGTTCCGTTTCAAGCATGTATCATTTTTATTTAGTTTATTGAGAACTTTCCAGCAGAGACACAAATCGACACAAAAGTCATTCCATCTTTGTTTCTTACTGGTTATTGAACAAGGAAACAGAATGACTCTTGTTTCAATTTGTGTTTCTTGCTGACAAGCTCCTTTAATATTCAATGAACAAAGATAAAATGATATATCATGCGCATCATGCGCGAAACAGAATGCATCTTTTTAAGTGGGAAGCACACTCTTGCATAAACATGAGGTATAAGATAAATCAACCAATCTAGAGTTCTTTATTTCATGGAAAGGATATGAAAACGAAGGGGACTTGATTGGTACATTTTCTGATGCATTACGTGTTATGTATTATAAAAGTCTGTGCTCCCTGCTTAAGGGCCATTCCACACTAACTTACAGAGTCGCATAACATATGCATAAAGAAAATCATCCAACCATATTTTATGTCCAACCATATTTTGCCTGTATGACAGAAATGTGATTGGATAATTTTCTTTAAACATATGGTTCCGAATCTACAATAGATTTTTATGCCTTAAGCCATAAGGAATGAACGAATCACAATCACTTATTCTCCTCGCATTCGATTGTAGTTGGTCAATTTCTTACGGCTTAAAGCTTAAAATACCTATTGTAGATCTGGATTAAAGGGCTCCGCATAATAAAAGAAACAGAGAACAGAGAACAAAGAATAAAAATTTCAATCTATCAGAAATCATATATTGTGGAATACACAGTTTCTGATAGGTTGAAATTCTTATTCTCTGTTTTCTATTCCCTGTTCCTTTTATTGTGCGGAGTCCCTGAATCAATTATTGAATTAATTGCCTTTTTACAAAGCTTACTTTCAAAATGAATATTCAAGAGACCTTGGCTTATTGATCATTACGCCTATGTAAATATGCTCCATGGGACACTCGATATTTGTGCTGGCATAACGAAAACGAGCATGAAGTCTATGATTGGCTTAGGCTACATTCCAAAACTTTCTCTCCGAGGAAAATTTTACTCGAAATATATAGTACATGTAAATATATACTATAGCATATATAGTAAATCTAGTAGTAAGCGATACATTTCGCTTGTCTGCTTCTATCTTTCCGCGAATTCTGATTGGCTTCCGCTTTCTGTTTTTTCGTCAAAGTGCGAATCCAGCCTTAAGCGGTTGCACCACTTTACTTTAATTTTAAGCGAAGCTTGAAACTCTCTTTGTCCTTGTCTCTTTCCGTTTTTAAAACGAGATAGAGAGAGTTTTAAGTTTCGTTTAAAGTCAAAGTAACGTTGGTGCAAGCGGGCTTAGTTCCTTTACGCTGTACGCCGTTACGCTGGCTTCATGGGATTTCACCTTAAAATTTTCCTCGGAGAAGACGTTTTGAAATGTAGCTTGGACTGTTTTGCTGGACAGAAGATGGCAGTGAAAACACTGCTTGAGTAACTACAAACTAACTGTCTCTTGAGTTTGGCTTTCTTTTATTGTCTTTATTTTCGCAGACGAGACGTTGATGTCGCAGTCACCGCGGCAAACGCAATTTCTTCGATTTCAGGTGAGTGTAATAAAAATCGATATCTGTTCATCATCACAAGATTGTACAGTAACGTTTCATATATTTTTGCGTTTTCTTCAATTTTTTAAAATAGAATTACTCACTCCAGAACACCTACAGGAATAATTTCAACTTACGATTCGTGCATGAGAAACTCACCGGAATGATAGCACTTGAAACATAACCTGATTTGGCAATGTGATATCGACTGAATCGTTTCACGTCACATGAATTCTATAAATGTATCTCCGATTTTTTTATCTTATTTTATATTTCGCGGGAAATAAAAATTCATATATTATACAATTTACCACATAATTTAGAAAAGAAAACCCTTTTCAGTCTACAAATGAATCATCTTGAATCGTCTAATGCAGTGGAAATTTTAGCTTTTCTTTGTTTCTGATAGCTACATTGGTTCTAGCATTTTGCTTGTACAAAATTTTATTTTCAAATATATTAAGCGTTTATATTTAGAGTAATATATTTATTTTATTATCACTGATATGATTTCTTCTTTATTTATGTATGAAGTACATCAGATAGCAGAATGTCAGGTAAGCGAACTGCAACAACAGAATTGAATCACGACAATTGGAATGAGGAGAATGAACCAGAGGATGCAGGAACGTTTGCGCTGGCTTCAAATGATATACTTGAGAAGAGGGTTATAAAAACAGCAAGGCGTCGTTTGCCATCGAAAGACGTAAGAATATGCCCTGACTATTTTTTACCTGAATTTTCCTGTCTTTATTACTGTTCTATGTTAATTATTTCAGGGGATTCCAACGAAAAGTGCATTTGGGTCATTTACAGGTTTCAAAACTAATCCAAGTTTATCTCCATTCGGTTTTCTAGCTAATACAAGCACTACTTCTAGTACGACTACTTCTACTGCATCAGCAACAACTGTAAATACAAGTAACAAGCAGACTGCTAGCAACGGTGCTCCTAAGGTTCCCGAAATTGATACAGATAAAAGAGAGGATTTTACCAAATTACAAACATCATCAAGTACAAGTACAAGCAAAAAAAATTCAGTTGAGCAAGGAACTGAAAAGACAAGGAGTCACTCGTCGGATTATTACGCAAAATTGAAAGGACTAAATGAAAGCGTTGCTACATGGATAAAAAGCCATGTAGATGCAAATCCATTTTGTATATTAACACCTATATTTAAGGATTATGAGAGATATTTGAAAGAAATTACATCAAAAGAAGAAAGTAGCAAAACACAAATTTCGCATACTTCTTCAGAGCATGTAACGCAGGCTGCAAAGAATGATATTAAAGAGATAAGTTCAGAAAAAAAACCAGAAAAGTCACTGTTTGGGAATTCAAACGCGAATACAAAGTCTAGTTTAACCACAGGAACAGAATTAAAATCTGAGAAGTCAATATTTTCCAACATCACCACGAATACTAAATCTGTATTTAGTAATACAGAACAGAAAACAGAAAATTCCAAATCTGTGTTTGGTAGTACAGATGTAACTCCTGATAAAAATAAGTCTATTTTTAGAAGCACAGAGTCAAACGTTGCTAGTAAAAGTGTATTTGGCAATACAAGTGTGGAAAATAGTCCCTTCGCAAACAAATCTACCGTTTCAGATAGTGGAAGTAAAGATGAGGAGGAGACATCCTCCAACGCGAAGTCTGTAACCCCTACCTTTCCCACTTTTAGTTTTGGACAGAGTTCTACTACCAGTAACGTGTCTGCTGGATTTAGTTTCGGAAGGTAATTTGTTCATTAACTTATTTATTATATTGAATAAAATACAAAAACACATTTTTATAATTTGTAGTGCAAAGCCATTTTCATTTGCTCCTCAAGTAGTAAAACAAGAGAAAACCGAAGACAAAACAAGCAATGAAAATAAAGATGAAGAAGATGAAGAACCGCCGAAACAAGAATTCAAACTGGTAACTGAAGAAGGTGCTACTTATGAACAAAGGTAAGGTGTATATTGTAATTTCTTAACTTATAAATATCAAATTAAAAACTACATAAAACTTTTTAAAAACTTTTTATAATTATAAAGTAACTTTCTTAATATATAAATTATCTCTTAATAT
>Ga0157364_1000148_pt1 | contig 34429 bp, 22 predicted proteins | sample AttsexASBM2_FD_111476 | JGI IMG/M metagenome (GOLD analysis project Ga0157364, IMG submission 111476) | Fungus gardens microbial communities from leaf cutter ant in Ribeirão Preto, State of São Paulo, Brazil - Atta sexdens ASBM2 | ecosystem: Host-associated > Fungi > Mycelium > Unclassified ...
GGAATATTCGCCAGATTTCGTGTCACTTCCCTCCCTTATCTATCTATAAGTCATACATTTTCGATTGCATGCGCAATTACTGTCCGCACCACGGCAGCAATAAATAAAGGACAGCCCGGACCAACATACGTCTTTGTAGTCTCCGCATTAAACCGACCCCCAATTACATTACCCTTGTCTCCGTGCAGGATCCCTAAAATAAATCGCTGAACTTTGCAGCTGCTTTTCCCATCTTTGCCAATTTGCAATTCGGTTTTTCATTAATGAAGATACAGCTTTGATTTCGTCTTAAATTTTTAATTAAGCACTTTCATTTTAATCACTTTTCAAGTTGACATAATGATTTAATTTGCTTTTTTTAAAAGCATGAGTAAACTAATTTAGATGTTTTCAACTTAAAAATTGATCTTCTAATATTCTTAAATAAGTTAAAAGATTATGTTAAAATTTCGAGACTATACTAAATTCAAGATTAAGAAAGAAAATTTTATTAAATAGATACTCTTTGAAATTTAGTTTTTTTCCTTTTAATTACTTCTTACTTAGAAATAGAGATGAAAATGTTCGAGAAAACTAGAACTTTAAATAAAAAACTCAACAGTTGTTTTTTTGATAACTGGGAATTTATTACTTGGATATATTTTTTGGAGCATTCGATGATTTTGATGTTTTACTAGAATTATTCTAGAATGCAATTTTTGCATTCATCTAAAAGATCTCTGTGAAAAGATAACTATAAAAATTAAAATGTAGCACAATGACTAAGTGATATAGATACACTATCGTTCATAGTAATAATAATAATAATTATTATTATTTATAGTTAACAGAAATAATATTTTATTAGAATAATTAACTTCTTTTGTAAATGATACATTCGTTATCATTATATATAAAATATAAATTCTGTTTGATTAAAAATAATTCTTTTTGTGAGAACCCGTTTTTTACATAATAATATTTTTCTTTAAAAAACCTGTTTCTTTATTCCTGCTTAGAGATAAAAAAACCAATCCAAAATTGATCAGGAAAACTCATAATAATAAGAAATTACTTGCCAGGCTACTGACATCCTGTATGTTTTTCTCTTTTTATCTCAATCTAAACGAGTATATAAACGAGCGAAACAAATTGCGCCCGATAAGCTCTGCCGACGAAATTATTTCTGATTGCAGGTGACAGTGAACGATCGCCTGGCATTGCGCGGGCCGTTGCTACTGCCGTTCCTGGCGGGTTTCACATCGCTGAGTGAGCTTGATCTGTCGCTAGATAAATCAACAATCGGCGGCAGCAGTGGCTCGTTGCTTTTCATCGACGACAAGATCCTACAGCAATTCTTCTGTTGCCTGGCGGCGCACTTCCGCAGTCTGCAGTCGCTCCGGATCAATTTCTGGCGAGTCACCCTGGAAGACAGCGATCGCACAATGCGACAGATCGCCAAGCATCTCAAGCTATGCGGCTTAAGCTTCCTCAGGGCGAATGGCCTAATTGTCACCGACAGCGCCAAGCGTGTGCAGATGGAACACGTGTTCGTGCAGACGATCCTCACGCACCTGCAATGTCTCACCTGGCTGTGCCTGGACGGCGTCGAGCTGACCGAGACGCAAGCCACCAGCGTAGGCAAGTGTGTACGGGATCGTTATCCCGGCACCACCCTGGAAATCAGCGCCAAGGATATCCACGTACGATCCGTCAAGGCCCTGGTGACCGCGGCCGAGGAGGGTGGCAGAACGGAAGTGATTTACACCGGTGGCTCCAGCTGCCGCCTGAAGATCACGAAGCTCCAGAAGGGCGGTCGAGGCAAGAAGAAATGAAGGACTCGCGGGCGATAATTCGGAGGAAGTTATCCTGGCACACAGTTTATCGCGAGGTAAAGGGGAACGAAGAGAGTCGATTGAACGAGATCGATTGATCTTTTCGCGGATGCGACTGTGGAACTAGGAAAGTTCTGGAAATTGGAGGGAGAGAAGGCAATGAGATTAAATCAACAGATCGTGTTGGAGAAGCGATGCGGAGAAGTTCGAAGTATCGGAAAAGGGATTAGATAAGATGGAGATATAATGTAGATTATCTAGGAACGCGACGGATATCAAAGAAAGATAATACGTTGAGAGCGAATATCGATGTCGATTTCAACTGCAGCATGTGAGCACGTTGAATGAAAAAGAGGCTGAAGATGCAGGGGAGCACGAAAAAGGAAAATGCGGGTTAACTTTGCGGATTTTCGTCTTACTGTGATTTCGTTTCCTGCGCGTCAGGCGCGCTTATCTACGATATAGACTCTAAAGATTATAGCGATTTATTAGACCTCGAGAACGATTCGAAGACAATGGGAGATGCACTACGCTTCACTCACCTAACCGCGTTCAAGAAATTAATGAGATACTAAAAGAAGCGTAAACCAATATAATCTAGAAAATCATTTTCGCTGTTTTAACATGATTTTGGCATCATTTTTCATCATAATCATGTCGCGCGAATAAAAATGATGTTGACAATGATGACAAAACCAAATCGCCTGTTTAAAAAATATATTTCTCATTTCTCGTTTATTTTTAAAGTACTGATTTGTAAGTGTTGTCGTTAATAAGACGGATTAATAATCTTGTTATATATTATTTATATATATCTTTCTTTATATCTATTTTTCATACCTTTACATATTTTCTAATTTTTTTAAATTTTGAATTTTTTACTTTTATAGGCGTAATAAGTTGAATTACTTCGTTCATATATCTCGAAGTATTTGTTTCAATAAATAGGAACAAGATTGCGTTTGCTTCATTTTATACAATTATAATAATAACCAATGAATTTTTACGTATAAATCTCATTATTATGAAAGAAAATCGATTCCGTTGAACGAAGATGGAAGTCCATCTTCCGTCCTAAACGAAGATGGAAATTTTCGATGCTGTGTAGAAAAATGTTCTACCTTTTTGAAGGGAAGAAGGCGAAAATAAAAGAAAGAAAATATTTATCACGCGAGAGGAAGATGTTTTAAGCGATGGAAAAAGAGGCTGTTGCGATTACATAAGTATCGTTCATTGTTGTTAGATGGAGATGTAAAATACGATTCAGAGTAATATATTATTAGCGATATAGATCACATCACGATCGTCACGATATTATTAAGTGTTACAATCGACCGTCATTCGCGATCGGCGAGATGCAGACCGAGATGCTAGTGACTTTATCGAGAAGGTGGTGTATTGTTGGAGATTTGGAGAAATTTTATAGAATGAATTATAAATGATAGGCACATGAAAAACACACACACATACACATACGCGCGCGCGCGCGCACGCACACACACACACACACACACACACACACACACACACACACAGATACGCGTGTACGTGCGTTCCCGTGGCGATGTGGAAGGAAAGAAAGTCTCGAATATTCATAATTCTTACGATAGAAGATACATAATAGGCAGGCACCCGACGCAAGCTATTGTTGTATAAAGTAATTAATTATTGTAATTAAGATGACTGCCAACTCGCATAATACTTGAGAATCCGCGCTCTTCGCGCGCCGCACTTAGCGCTGAACTCGTTTTCAAATTTTTGCTTATAATAAAAAAAAAAAGTCGCCTCAAACGTCATCGTGAATCGACAGTCGTCCGATCGCGTTTAATTAAATGCGGAAGCTCTGATATCGACATCACACAAACATTTAGGAAGAGTCGTTCCTACGATTGCGCGAAAAAGTCTATAATAAACTGCATTTTAAACGAGCTAAGAACAATGTCAACCAGCGTGATCTCGATCGATCAATTCTGATCAATCGCCAGTACACTAACGATAACTGCCATTCAAATGGAACCACCAATGAAAATCAAAGGGAGTAATCTGCGAAACGTGGGGGAGTCTTTACTAATTATGTTTTGTCTTGTACAGAGCGCCGATCAAAAATCTGCCATCATTTATAAACATAATAAATTAAAAAATAAATTATACTTTATAAGAAATGAGATATAAATATTTTTAAGCACCTACGTAGTAACACACAAGCAAAAAGATATTTTCGAATCTTTTTTTATTAGAAAATTAGTTATAATTTTAGTGAATTTGTTAATTTCGTCTTTTGAATTTTAATAATAAAAAAAGTTAATATTAATAAGCCCTTTTTTAAAAGAATTTGTTGTATCTTCAAAATATTTAACTTTAAACGCCTTATAATCAATTCTCCAGAAGTGAAATTCTGAAAAAATAAGTTTTACTTTAAATTGCACAATCAAAAACTTGTTATTGTCTAGACAATTTATAAGAAAATTAAGATCTAAATATTAGAAGGATATTTAAATCTTTTAATTTTTATTCCAACAGGATAATTCTTAATTATATATCAGTATTTTAGGAAGTGAATTTTTAGAGTCAGATAAAAAGTCAAGATAAAAAAATTCATGTGAATACTTGTATAAAATTATTATTAGATATTTTTAAAAATATTATAAATATATAATATTATAATACAAATACATATGTGCATTATAATTATATTATTCCATTTTGAATAATATTTTAAAATATCTAATAATAATTATATATATGCATATATTTTTTCTGAACTCTATAAATTCATTGCCTAAAATTAATATAAATTAATATAATTAGGAAGCACTCTGTCTCAGATCTTTGATCGGTGTTACGGAGAAATGATCTTATCAAGGATTTTCTCTCCCTTTTCGCGTTTTTTCAAAATATACCAACCCCCCAAATAAAAGATTACTTTTATTGTCCGATTAGATACGTAAGTGCTCCCGCTCGAGCGTGTGTACGACGAATTTTGTCATTTTTGATAGTTTGCTATGTACATAAGAGTCTCTTCGATTATACCGCGCGATGACTATCGTGCGGCCTGTTAAACATTTGTGAGCCCGTTTTATGAGAAAGCCAACACTCGGCAAGACTGAAGCTGATGTTACACATGCTTATACACATACAAAGAGAAACACGTAAAGAGAAATATCCAACAGAAATATACAAAATACACGCTGGCCGAGCGATATATCTGCGGCGTCTTGCGAAATAAGCGCCCGACGTATCCATGTGGAATCAACTTGAGTAATTTTATTATAAATATTTATGTATTTATATGTGTACACATATCCTCTCCAAATAAATGTAATATGTGTTTGAAAATTTCATCTTGGTAATCGCAAATGCAACCACTTAAAAAAACATTGATGAACTTGCAAAAGAAATTGCAGCATTAAGAATTATTCATGACTTATTTTACTGCATAATTATTATCATTGATATTTAGAATTTTAAGCACGACCGTATATGTGAATACATCAAATAATAAAGAAAGCTAAGATCAGTCAAATTTTGGATGTTATAAATACATTATATATTCTTTTATTAAATTAATTTATTTCAGATAATTGCGAGCCGATAACATTCGGTTTCAACACAATCATTCTGAAACACTAATAATCCCCCCTAAATTAAATTAGAAAGAAAGTAAGAAATTTATTGCGAAAAATATTATCTCAGCCATTCGAATCTGAGATCTCTCAACTTTTCGGGAGTGTCTTAGCCAGCTCGACCACTGAGGCTTCAAATTATCATTAAGATAAGGATAAGAAACTCGTACATTTAAAAATTAATGTATTAGGTGTAGGAAAAAGTTCGTGGCGTTTTAGATGGCATTAAAAAAATGCCACGAACTTTTTCCCACATCTAATAATATGTAAAAATTAAAAAGTATAACTCGTTCAGAACTTATATAAGTAGCTGGTTGTCAATATTGATAAATTAAATGACTCTATCACAAATCGTAAAAAATTATTCATACTAGCAGATTGTTAAAAGACATAGAGCCTATTGCAAGTATCTTTTATTACTTACTTTTTTTTATAATAATCACAACGCAATCCGCGTATTCATAAATCTATACAATAAGGATATTAGGAAAACGCAATAAGATACGTATAATGCGTTACCTCAACTCGTGCGCTACAACAAATATTCTCACTCGATTCATCTAAGAAAAAAAGCCATTAATTATCGTCTGGCATGCAATCATGACACTATGTTTCTTCTTAAAATTAAATAATCGAAACAGTTCCATTGTAATATTCAATATTTAAATACAATTGCTTTAATACAATTGTTAAAATTATTTGGCTTACTTCATCACAATCAGAATCAATGCTTTGATATTTCTATACGGCCATATTAATATGTATTGTAATGTATATTGACTTAATATATATTATAATGCAAATTATAGAGTATATTACTATATATAAATATAAATTATAATAAATATAAATTAATATATATTATAATATATATTAATATGATACACGTAAAATGCAAAAATTGTTTACTATTATTGATCCCTTTATTTTATAGAAATGTGACGAAATCGTTACTCTAAATTTATGTATTTAGTCCCCTATTATTTAATCATGAATCTAAGTTTTAGAGAGAAATATCGCATTTAATGATTTTTCGATTAACATTCTCAAGGATCCAAAAAGTTTTACGTTGTATTTAGGAAGAAAGCATTCTGTATAATAAATTAAGAAGGATATATTTTCTAGGGAGAAAATACTTTGGAATTTTCTCATCTATATTTCATAATTCCTAGCATTAGATGTTTTCGCAAGCATCGATCTTTTTATTCGACATCGTAAACTTGCAATATTCTGTTTATTTGGCTATAATTGGTATTAGCCTAATAACATAATTATAAATTATATACAAATAATATTACATAAATTCGTCCAACAGATTGTGCATATAACCGGTACGGTTATTCAACAAATGTTCCACGCTAAGTTATGTTTCTGTTCATATTACAGTAACAGTTCAAATATTATTAATAGTAACAAGGAAGGTAATACTTAGCATGGATGAAAAAATACAAATAGCAATCTTTCTTTTAGATCATTATATAAAAATGAAGGATATATTTTCATGTAAAAGTATTCATTCAAGTTATGCGTAGTATTTACTGTTCATTATTTTCCTTATTTCTTGCACAAGTATGACTAGCTCTCTACAGCTGTCTTCAGATTGTTATGGCCGCTTGCATGTTCTAACATATGGTACCGTTCCAAACTTATGACAATTTAATTCCATTGAAACGAGATAGTAATTGTTTTAATTAGTTATTATTATACAAATTATATATAGATATAAGATTCAGCACCTTCTTTTGCTGTCGGAAGTCTTGTTCAAAAAATATTCTTACAAACGTACCTTAAGGCATCATTGCAAAAATAAAAAATCTAAGCAATGCTATTCTTATATTACAATATAGCTAAATTAAACCTGGATTTGAAATGCTTGTAATGATGAATAATTACAAGCTCATACAAATAGAGATGAGCTTTTGCTCCGATAGAGGTAAAGTATTTATATAAAAGACGAACAAACAGTGACATTTGTTCCAGAGAAGAGAATTTAACTGACCATTGCTCTGAGTATCTAATATGGAAATGGGAACTACATCTTTTATCATACATCGTGTTTTAGAAACGGTTTTAACTAGTAATTTGATTCGGTTAGAAATATTCTTAGGAATTATTTTTCAATCATTCCGTGTCAGTAACTTCTCTCCTAAGGCATGCATGATCCTCAAACGATTTGTAATCCATGACGATACTGATTGCTATTCCAACGCGCACAATCACAGATTTTTGACGTAGCGAAGACATTCTGCGGCACCGTCGTGTTCCCTGTCTCCCAGCTCTGACAGAGTCTAGACACGCTTCCGTTACATTCGTAAGAACACTCCGCAATGCGCGTCATACTTTTCGTAGATCACATGGGAGCGTAATCGAGTTGGACCGTGAGATGTCTAACGCCCGCCGCCTGGAAAATCTTTTGCGTTGTCATCACGACAGATTTGGGATCTACTTCTCTCGCCACTTCCAATTTCAAACATCCGACATACACATCCGAGCACAGGGTCCAAAAGTGCGGTTCTTGCACACTGTAGACGCCGGGTATCTGTGTTACCTTATTGTAGCACTGCGACAGAACATGATCCAGAGCTACTGGCTGTCTTTGCATAAGTATCTCCCACGACTCTTTCATCAATGAGATTACACTTAAAACTATCAATACTGCTATAAGCATAGAGCATATCGGATCGGCGATCATCCAGCCGAACATTTGCATCAATACAGCCGATATGATAACTCCCACAGAGCCGAGAGTGTCTGCAAGTATGTGCAAGAATACGCCCTTCATAATTTGCGAGTTCGTACCACTGAAGGACATTTCCATTTCGACATGATGGTCATAGTTATGATTCAAGAGAGAGTAGTCATGATTCTGGGAGTGAGAGTGACCGTGGTGTCCCCTCCCACCATGACTATGACCATGACTATGGCCGTGATTATGTCCATGTCCATGTCCATGTTTAAATGCACATATTCCTACTAAATTCACTATCAATCCCAACACAGAGACAACGAACAGCCTCTCGTGTTTAATCTCCGGTGGCTCGATGGCTCGTTCCACTGCTTCCGACATGATAAATAAGGCTATAAACAATAGGAGCAGTCCGTTCACAAAGCCACCTAACACTTCGGCTCTAACGTATCCATATGAGTATCTGTCGTTTGCCCTCCATTTGGTGATGACGGATGCCGCTAAACCAAATAGCAGGCCAGTGCAGTCAAAGAACATGTGAAAACTGTCGGAGATGAGACCGAGACTGTTGGTCCATATTCCATATAGCAGTTCGACGAAGGCAAAGGACAGGTTGAGAATCAGGAACAGAAACAAGTTACGGGTGTTCGGGTCAGAAAAGATGAGACGTTTCCAACTAAGCAGCTTCTCCTTGATCCTACTTCGGAAGTTGGAGCGTGAGTCGCGTGGACTGTGAGAAAGGGGCAGCATCTTGGAATCACACTGATTCTACAGGCGTAAATCTGTCCTAAGGAGAAAATTTAGTGTCATGACAAGATGGACCAAAAAGTGAATAAAAGTAAACATCAGTATCAAAGTAAAATAAAGACAATATTTTGGTATTAAGATAAAACATTAAAGGCTGATTGTTCTACCTTTTAGTAAATTTTACCTGTTGGGTAAGTAGCAAGATTACCCAATCACATGCGCGGCTTACCAGATTTACCTCACAGGTAAAATTTATCAAAAGGTGGAATAATCGGTCCTAAAGCAAGTAAAGTTTCGACATAAAAATAAAACAAAAATACTAAGATAAAGTAAAGCTTTGAAATAAAACAAAAATATCGAAGTATTAAAAAATAAAACAAAGATAAAACTAGGACACTAAAGTAAAGGTTCAGTATTAAAAAATATAATGAAGAGAAAACTTTGATAATAATAATAAAAGCACCAAAATAAAGCTTCGCTAAAGCAAAAAACATACCGAATAAATTCGTGCCTTTTTTCTCAGAAATAACATTTGTATTTTTCACAATCTAAATAATAAAATGATCGTCTATATTTTCGTAAATAAATGTATAGCTATATATGTACATATGTTGCCATAAGACATGTCGCTCTTGAGGTAATAAATAAATTCAGAAATCACGTAAATTTTTAAATTAAGAACAGACGCACATCTGTCTCAACAAAATAGTCGAAGACTCCCGGAGTCTCTTCTGCAACACCAGGCACGAAGAGACAAAGCGTAGCGATTAATCAGATCAGTCGACATAAGGTATTCCCAGCTGTTTGACACGCGTCAAGTTCCATTAATTGGAGCAACACATACAAACATGTGCGTGCATACATACGTTCACGCGCGGCCACGTCCAACGTTCAGGATACTCTAACCTAACCTAACCTAATCCGCGCCCCATGCGAAACTCACCTGTCGCGCTGTCAAATCCGTCCCGTCGATGTCAATCCGCTGTCCCGTACTGCATGCCGGCTGTCAGAGGTGCGGAAAACTGGATCGCGCGCGGCAGAAAGGTGCGCTGTAGAGGAGCGTGGCCATGCCGCGTGATCCCGATCAGTCGATGAACGGGCAGAATGAGAGGAACGAGAACCAGCTGCGTCGCAAATGGGAACGAAATTAAATTCGACGATGACAGTCAATGTTTCCCCTCATGATTGTCAACCGACATCGATGACTCGCCTCCCCGCAATAAGTCCACGTCGCCGTGACTTCGATCAACGTAATTGTCAGTAGTTGCTGGATTCGGACCGGGAGAATTGACGTAGATGGCACGACGATTGCTGTCATCAACGGAAGTGACGTTCACGTTATGGCGAACAGTCTATTTCCCTTTTCTTTTTCACGCGACAGCCACCATGGTAAGTTCATGTGTTAACTGTGTGTGCGATATTTTCAATGCGATTCCGTAAAAGATTCATATTACGTAGAGTATGAGAGCCTCGTGAAAAATGGTAAATTTTTATTAGATTGCGAGTTACACGCCGGGTGCATCTTGTTTACATACGAAAAGCATTTCTTGGATCCTCCACGTTGCTGCAACAAATTTAATTTCCTTGCTTTATTTTTTTACTTTAGTTTGATAATGGTATAATATTTAATACTAAGCAAGATAATGATAATGATTGCATTCAAAGAATATATTGAAATAACAACTAAAGATTATCACATCGATAACATAACCTGTCTTTTTTTCTTATGCTTTAAATGAAGTTTGCCTGTCTATTAATATTTCTATAAACTCCAAACAGTGTCTTTGCACAAATTTGAATGCAAACGTATCGTTCTCTTCAGTCTCTCTTTAGGTTTTAAATATCACATTCAGAGATCTGTTCTCAGCTGAAAGTGAGTTTTGTATATATTTTCTCTTTCTCTTCAATATGAAAAGAAAAAAAGAAATATAAGCCGTGCAAGAAGTTCAACTAAAGAGAACAAGCTCAGGTAGAGTTATTACTATAGCACTGCTACTAGGACTGGGACATATGAAGTAATGAAGTACTTTCATTTAAGAAACAATTGTATTTTGTATTTCAAATACTAAGATTGACAATCAATCTTATTATTTGAATTACTAAATACAAAATATTTTCAATCTTTCGATTTAAGATACAAAGAAAATACTAAAGAAGTAACAAGTTCAAACAATATATAAAATAATTCAGACAGTACCTCTCCAAAACATTGAAGAGATTTTTTTTTTTTGGGGATATATATATATATATATATATATATATATATAGATCTATATATTTTGGTAAAATTTATGATGATCAGTTATTTTCTAGATAAATACTATGACAGTAAAATACTGATTTAATGAGTCTGACCATAACTTTTGGACACAATTAAATTTTATCTTTCGAATGTGTCTTATGTTTGATCTTATTATAGCCGCCTAAAAAGGATACAAAGAGTTCTTCTAAACAGCCTCAGAAAACCCAGAAGAAGAAGGAAGGTGGATCTGGTGGAAAGGCCAAGAAGAAGGTTTGTATATCTTAATACAATACTAATGGTAGATAATTTCAAACAGTTAATCTCATTTGATGTGCATTTTTCAACTTGAATAGGCTATGGAAGTAAAAATTGATTTAATGAGTCTGATGAGATTTGATTAGATTTTTTTCTTGTTATTTTTAATGTGACGTTAAAATCGTTTTGATATAATGTTCTCTCTCTTTGTATTCTTGCAGAAGTGGTCCAAAGGAAAAGTACGTGATAAGTTAAACAATCAAGTACTCTTCGACAAACTCACATATGAGAAGCTGTTGAGAGAAGTACCGCAATACAAATTGATTACTCCATCGATTGTTAGCGAAAGGTTAAAAATTAGGGGATCTCTCGCAAGACGGGCACTGATAGAACTTCAGCAGAAAGGCTTCATCAAGCAAGTTGTGCAGCATCATGCACAACTTATCTATACACGTACTACTAAGGGGGATGACCCAGCAGTATAATATGTAAACATCAATTTAATAAAAAAAATTTAAGCCAAGATACAATTCTATATTCTTCTAACCATATATTTACAATCTATTAACTAATTAGTTTTCATAATTGCAAATATCATTTGATGATAAAATTTAATTTATTTCAATATTAATTAAAAATATTTTGTGTATGGTAATGTACATATTAGATAATTTAAGTTAGTTAAAAAATCATTGAAAATCTATAATAAAAGAATTTTCATTCTTGAACAATTTCTAAATAAAATAATTTCATTTTTCTGAGCAGTCGCGTAGAAAGTGAAAAATCAAATTTTTTGCATGATTGTAATAAATTAATTTGTTGGAATGTCTTTATTTACATTTAACATGATGAATTGACAAATTATATTAAAATAGTCGATATTTTTTTTTATTACTGTACATAGTAAGCATATTATAATTTCATGTTTCATATTTCCTTGTATCACCATCCATCACACATCTCTAATAAAAATGGATACAAGATTAATAATTATATTTTCATGAATAGTCTGACTTTTTACGAATTATTTTGTATACCAATTGAATACCAATTTATCAAACTATTGAATCTGCAAAAAAATTATTTTGACATATATTGCAAAAAAAAGAAAATAACATGTTTTTTATTTTTGATAGCAAGATGGCTCTAAAAAGGAAATATAGAAATATAGAAGTTCTCTAAGCAAATTAAGAAGCAGAATTTAATTTTTAAATCATTATAAAAAAATGTTACAAAAAGAAAAGTTATATTTAAATAAATTTATCATTTTAAAAAATTACATTTTAGTATAACATAAAAAATAAATTTTGTTTTATATCAAAGAACAGTATTAATATAATATTAATACATAGAATTTGACAATTATATTTTATAGATAATTCATAGCAGGAGAAAATTAGCAGAAAATAGAAAATAAAACTTAATTAGAAAATGAATTCAATAAATTGTCCAATTTATTCTAACACCATACAAAACTCATCAACAAATATCTATTTTCTGCTTTTATTTATACTATTCATATTTTTTATCATACAGAATATTCTCCTGTTAACTCTCTGTCTGAGGTATTTTGAAATGTTTTAAATCCCTAATTTAAAACTTAATATTTTAGGATACGTATTTGTATCGGAGATAACATTTTATTGCATTGATATTCGCGTAATTTAAGTTCTGTAATTCCCTATTTTTAGGCGGATAATTATTATTGGTGCTTTCCAATAAGCGACGAAGTATGATATAGTAATCATCTTCGTTTAACATTGACAAATAACAAGAATGTAATGATTCACTGTGTTACACTGTACCATACGTGTCTCTTGCTGGAAATCACCCTATTTCTATTCTCAATATCACATTATCCTATTGTCAAACATAGTTATCTAAGCCAGGTAATCGATTTGTATGCCATTGATCATTAGCGTTATGCTTTGAATTTTTAAATAATTCCGGTTTAGAGTCAATTAGATTTTGTATCTTACATAAATCTATACTCACTTTGAGACAAAATTCATTATTTTTTATCCTAGTCTCACCATTACGACGTACAGTATTTTCTTGAAACGCTATGCATTGAATGAACTTTTTAGAATTGCACGCATCGATCTGCTTACTTAGAATACTATGTTCATTAAACTTTCTAATATTCGAGACACGCGTGACGTTCTGGTTATTGATCTTCGAACTGATGTTCATACTATTTAAATTTTTTAAACCGTTCTGTAATGTCGGAGAATCGTCTGTATGATCATTACCAATTTTATTATCAGTATGTTGAACAGTGATATCATTTTGCGATATTTTCTCAATGTTTTTATTCATATTAACATTTAAATCAAAATCAACACTGTGTACTATTCTATTAGTCTCCTTGAAAAATAGTTGAGCCCTGGACCTTTCTTCTATATGCACACTGTTTATAGACGCTTGTTTATGTCGCTGTACAGTTTCTAAACTAACTCGTGAACCTTGGTTCGAAATAAGCGGTACAATATTATCTACATTCGTATTGCAAATTGTTCGATTTAATACACTTACATTAGTATCACTTGAAACGAGACACGGCTCACTGTCATTCTCGTGAACTTTAAAACAGTTATTCATTGCGCTGTCAATATTATTTGTCGAGTTCACATTGTCTAATGTATCGTTATGCAATAATACTTTAGATCTGATCGGATTTAAATTCTCTTTAGCATCATCCCGACTGTGCGCTATGTACATTTTGTCATTAATTGAAAAATTTTCATTTTTCAAAGAGCGAAAATATCTCTCAGTTGTAATATTGTCGGTATAATCTGAACTGCACGAAGCTTCACGAGATGCAATGGTAGACATTTCTTTTGCTTCCCGCGATGCAGCTACATCTACCAATCTCTTACTTTCCTTGAAGTTCTTCATCGAAATATTTACGGAAAACGTATCGTATAAAATCATCTAAGCAAAAAAATATAATTAAATTAACGCACGACAAGAAAATAAAACATAAGACAATTTCAAATCATAGACAAGGAACAGAGAACAAATTTAAAAAATCGTCTATATTTGAGTATACAGTTCTTGAATCTGTTATTCTGTTCTTATTGCCTGAGCTTCTCAATTGTATCTCAAGTTTTATTGTTTGTTGTTATCAATAAAATCTATTAAACATACTTCAATATTGTTCGATGCGCAGACTCGAAATTTCAGGTCCTGTAGATTCACGTAACGCGGTATCAGTCCAGGTCGATGACATGTGATATGGTTGTTAGTGATTTGTGGGAAGACACTGCAGGTTGCGTTAGATCTTTGACAAGCAATGGTTTGTTTGTCGAAGACACTACAATAATAAATTAATATTAACGCACAAAAGATTTTATCATTCATATATAGAATATAATTTTCATTCTTTTTCATCGTGTTGATTTGTCAATCATTTACACTTAGAGAAAAGTTTCTTCGATTTGAATGTCATTTCTTGAAATCAAGTAAATTATAAAGTTATATAAATTGAAAAACTCGTTTCTTTCATTGATTCTTTTAAGTTGAAATAAAAATACCTTCGAGGAGAAAATAAACTCAAAGGTTTTTTTACTTAAAAAATCAATGAAAAAACCGATTTTTTCAATTTATATAACTTTTGTGTATGTACTCACTTGCAGGAACAATTTGATGGGTCAGCTTTCTTATTGTTGGTAGATTCAATCTCAGCAGGTCTGCCTGCATCCCCGTCACACTGTTAGAATCGCAAGATATACACTGGAGAAGAGGTACGGGGAAATCGATTTACAACAACTTATACTCCCCGCACCAAGTTTCTCGCCAGAATATATTTCTATTTTATTTAATTAAAAACGCGGTATCTTCACGAAGATTTATTGTATAAAAATATTTTAACGTTAATCATACTAATAATGATATTTTTGTTCCGGAAGTGTATTTTATGTACATTTTATAAAACATTTTTAGTTTTCGGCTGGATATTCAACATGATAATTGTTGAAGTTCTTGAATTACTTACGTTCTTCTTGTGTGTCATCTTGTTTGTGGAAATGTTCTCAATACTAGGTGTACTAGAAAGTACATCTTTCCTTGATGCAGCTTCTTGTTGATTTACTGTTACTATTCGTTTGTCACTCAGAATAGGCGCAGTTACATTAGTCATTACTGGTTGATTTAGCAGAGGATTGCTAAGTACTGTTGAATTACTAAGCACAGTGATATTATCTGTCACACGTGGTAGAATTATGCTATTCGATGGTACACCATACAAGTTTGTTTCATTTTTTCCATCATTTTGATCAATTGCCGTAAAATTCGGTATTTGTTGAAGGTAATAACTACCAATTGGCAATAAAACTGGATTATTCTTAGTGAAAGTTACAAATTCTGTCGTATTTGCTTGTGTGACTCGGTTTTCGTTCCTCTGGTTTAGATTAACATGTACAGTATTTCCTTCCAAATTTGATAAAATTTGATTCATATGTTGCACATCATTTGCCTTAATTTGTATATAATTGTGTTGTGAAGATAAATTATTTGCTGGATTATTACTTAATAGTGGAATGAACTTGTTTGCAGATGTTCTTTCACTTTGCAGACTATCTGTATTATTTGTACTATTTTTTGCATCATTTTGAGTATTATTTGTTTCATTTCTATCAGATACTGTAGCTCCGACTCGAGAATATGTTTCGTGCAACCTTTCGTCGAAATTATTTCTTTTGATCTTCTTGCAGTTGTTAATGTTATTCGCTGAAAAATATAATATAACGTTATCAATCATAGTACAACCATAATAAACTTCTTTTCCTTTCTGTCCATAAATTACCTTCATGCATGCTACGCTTCGATGAGACAGAGGTAACGAGTTGCTCTAATGTTTCATTTATAGAAAGAGGCGAGGTATTAGCATGTAATGTAATATTGTCACATATAACATCAGGTACACTTTCGAACACTTCAGGTGGCAGAGAAACAACATTAGTAATTTTGATATTCATAAATGACGTTTCACTTGTTTTTTCCGTTTTTACAACGTTTGAAGTAATTAGATCTAATGTAGATTCTTGTGACGTAAGTACATCGATTTGGTCCTTGGAGACGATAGATTCGTTTTTCTTCGAAGCTCTTTCTGCAATAGGTTTTGGTAAATCGATATAATCCTTTTCTAATAAATCAATTGTCGCTACATTTTGACTCTTAGATCCCACTGTTGCATTTAACTTCTTCGATGTTGATGTGCTAGGAAGACACAAACTGCTAAATTGTATAGGTTGTTTCATGTGTACAGGTGAAAGATTCGTTTTTTGTGTTAATGTAATAAGCTGTAATAAAAGCAAATTAAATTAATATTATTAAGCAGTAAATTTAATAGATAATGCATATAATTTTATTTAACGAAAATTCGATGCTTTTAATCATAAATTTATTAAAAGCATAGTTCAAATTTTTTAAATTGTCCTCTTTCTAATTAATTAATCATTTACCTCCATATCGTCATCGCTTTCAATTATGATAACATCTGTCTTCGTCTGAATCGGCTGAGATTTTTCATCATTTTTGCTGGGCAACTGTTTTTCTTTCCGGGGATTATCTTCTTTATTTTTTCGCTGAAAATGCAACTGTTTTTCTTTCTGGAAGCTATCTTCCTTACTTTCTCGCTGAAGAATATTTTTTTTACTTTCCTTACTTTCTTCACTTATCAATGGCTCCTTCTTCTCATCATTTTTTAATAAGAATTCATTTTTTGATTCATCTTTCGTACTAGTTTCAATAGCAGCTATATTCTTTTCAAGCACGGTACTTGTTAAGTCTAACCTGTTAAGTAAAATAGTACATTACATCTAAGCAAATGTCCTATAAAATTGAAATATTTTCTATCATTATCATAATCTATTATCGTTATTATTAACCATTGGCCTAGTTTGATCATTTGCTGTTGCAACTTAAAAGAACGTGGTCCAGGTCGCAAATTAATATTATCCAGAATAGACTCTAAGGAAGAAGTGGAAGATGAATCGGTCAAAGCGCACGGCATAGGGAAGTCAGTTCCCACAGAGATATCTGTATCACTATCCAAATCTGAATCTGAATCTGAATCTGAGTCTGAATTTAAATCTGAATCAGAATCCCTATTTTGACTAGTACTAAAAGAAAGAAAAAAAAGATATATAAATTAGACATGTTAAATGTGCAAGATGTTATTTGTTCGATTATAACAGTTCAAGATAAACATTTTAGGAATTTTCTACGATATGTAAGATTAACAAATAGACACGATGCATACCTGCCTATTGCAGAACTGTTGCCTAGTTTTACACGATCATTACCTTTATAAAAAAAAATACATAAGACAAATATTATAATTACAATGTATCTCTTTTTTATAACATACTTACTTAATATAGATGTACATTCTTCGCATTCCCACACCGGATTAGCCCACTTCAACTGTCCGCAAGACATATGGATACCTTGTGAACCGCAAGTACGACATAGGGCCAATTCCCACTTACTATATATTTCAAAAATATTTTGTTTCTTGTACAGCACATAGCTTTAATATCGTTATAAGTAACTATTACTTACGCATTAGTACTTGTATATTTCCTTCCCTTTGGACAAAGACATTTCGGTGCATCGCATTGATCATGCCTATACAAAAGCTCTTCAAATGCATTTGGTTCCAATTCCCACGAAGCATCTCTAATTATATAAAAAAAATTCTTATACGCTATTATGTATTTTATATACTCTTTGTATATATAACGAATTAGTATATAGCACTAATAGTAAATATTAATCTAAAAGTAAGTTTTTGCATGTTAAGTTTCTACTAACTTACACCAACAACTGAGTTTACAAATTTAACAAATTAATAAAGAAAATAAAAATAAATGACTACTGAATTTTGTTTTGCCATACTTACTGACTTGGCACGAAAATTCCGTACTCTAACATAGATTTTTGAAAATCTTTTTTATTGTTACATAAGGGACACTTGAAAAAATACCCTGCACTCAATGCAAGTTGCTAAAAAATGAGAGATTGTCTTGGATATATAAATCTGTATTCATATTAAAAAAATATTAAGCATGAAGCCATATTAAAACTAACCTGAACACAAATGCGATGAAACCATGCATCTTTTTTACAGCAGGGAGCCCATAATGTTTTCACAAAGTCATTAGTATTAACTTTATCATAACAAATATAACACATTATATCTGCAGCAGCCTGTTTTAGAACCTGTTCATCAATCTTTTGTTTCGGCCTGTGGTTTATGCAATACGATCTGAAACATTCCAAATAAATTATTCGATGATCACTGCAATCGCAATTGATCAGTCAATTTGGTATTTTTCTTTTACCTAAATTCACCGAAAAACTGATGCAGAGAACCAGCTTTCATGCCACAAGGAAAATGAAAAATCCGTTTGCATCTTACGTTACAACAACCTAAAGTAGCACCTTGTTTTTTGCAGTACGAGCATACCTAAAATCATTAAAATTTCATTCATTAGAATGTTTATTAAATTTAACAAGTACAAATATAAATGTAAAATACTCAACTCGTAACAAAAATATATTTTTTATGTGTTAAAGGAATATGAGATTTACTATTAACTTTATTTACTTACAAAATTGTAACTTGAACTACAAAATTGTAACTTGAAAAAGGAAAGATCCCCAACTCGAAAATTCAAAAAATTATGAAACTTTGGCAATAGAATTGATGCTTTCCATTTGGTGAAACAAGTCACAACACAAGTAACGTTCTTAATCTTTGTTACTCATGGATTGCAAAGAAAAATAGAATGTGTCAACATGTATCATTAAATGAAAAGCATCCATTATGATACTTTTAATATATGTACCAATCTCTTTCCCCTACGAAGTTCCTTTTGTATATCTTCAGCAAGGAATCCAAGTATGCCTTCATCATCATTACCTTTTTGTTCCATGTTCGAGGACAAGAGCTAAAAGAAAATTTGTATGATTAATGTTGATTTCCAATGTAGATTAATTTTAATCTCGATTCAACTTAGAGCCTCTTTTATCAATTCTGATAAATGTTAATCGACTTAACTGTCACAATGTGAGAACACAGTTCATCTAAAAAAACTTACATTAAACTGCTGTTAGCACCTCTGCAAATTAATCATCAATTGATTTAATTAGAAGTTGGTGAAAAAGCCCTTACACTTAATCTTTTTCTAATTTTTAGAATTAGAAAAAGATGAACAGTAAGTTGAAATTAAGTAAGTTTAAGAGATTAAAATTAATCTATATTGATGGAAATTGGCATAAGTAGACAAAAAATATATAACAATAATTTTGAAGATATTCCTATCTCTCTAGTGTTTGTCTCAAAGTCTATTTTCTATAATTGAATTAGAATACATTTTTGAAACAGATTTATGTTTAATATTTGATGAAGGTTTACAACAGACATCTTTTAAACCTAGATATTTTTTGGACACTCATAAAAGTAGAGATCAAACCAATGTCTTGATTTAAGATTATTATCGCAAACCTACCAAACAATAATAATGAGTAACAATTCCATTATGCTCGTAAATCTTTCCATATTCCAATTCATTGTCCTCGGCCAAATTGCAGAAGGAACAGACTGGAGGATGAACTTTAGAAGAGGATGATCTGTTCTTCGAGGACATTGTATTTGAATGACAGAAGCAGAAGCTCGCAAACAGTCACAGCCGAACGATGATCGGCCGCGGTGGCAATGCAAGCTCGAGCATCTCACTGTCACAACAGAATCTGCTAACCGTGCTGCGATACAAACGCGACACAAATATGCCGCGAATGACGGTTTGATATGATTATCTAGCAGATCTAATGGAAATGGAGACTTCACAATGTTCACCTCGTAAATGCGTCATCGTATATGGCGTACATACAACAATTATACTACGAAAGAATTACAAAAATCGCAAGTCAGAACGTGATTTTTCTCCAGAATTGCTCAAAATTTTCAAAATCGTTGAACTAGTCACGTGGAGGGGACAAACGAAAGCCACAAACAAAAGCGCCTTGAATCTGAACAGCGTTAATAATGTTAATAACCATTCCAGTAAGTTCCAACAATGCCACTGACAGGAACAGCGATCGACAGTAATCGAGGCGCTTTAATTCTGCGAACTACTACTACTACTACTACTACTATTACTACTAATCATTACGGTAATTTGATCTCTACTCTTATCAGGTTCGCGACTTAACAATGAGGAAAGTCATTCTTTCCTCAGATTTTCATCTCATTCACGTGGGGCGTACGATCTTTTATATTTATATGACGTGGATTAACTTGTATCAACTTGCTTCTATTAATTTGGAGGGAAAACGAAGCTTAACGAAACTGTTGATTGTTCATCTGATTGGTTGCGATGAAGCAGTTGTAAAGAATTACGCATTTCTCATTTGTTGTCTTGCGAATCAACAACCAATCGCATTTCCGTTCTTTATATGAAAACAGCATTTTATAAATTTTCATTACAATCGATACCTGTTCTTTTTGGCTAAAATTTTGCATCAGTTCATCTTTCTTCTACTTTCCTCTTGAAGAGAAAAGGAAGAAAGATGAATTGGTGCAAAAGTTCAACTAAAAAAAACCAAGCCGTATTTATGAATTCAATAGATAATATTGACATTTCAACTGTCAATATGTGTTTACCGATTGTTAGTTTAAAATTCAAATAATAATAATTGATTAAATGATAGTTAACAAATTAATTAATTAATTAAATTTATAAGCATTAATATCTATAAATATTAATTTGAACAAAAGTTATGCCGCTTTTCAAGATTATATTTACGTAGAAATACATATTATTTATATATTTTATATATTAATTTTATTATTATTATTATTATTATTATTATATATTTATATTAAATTTACACTTTTTTATATACGTAAGCAATATAAAATATGTAAGTTATTATCTATAAATTAGGAAACACAATACAGAAAGAAGTAATTTTTAAAATTTAGTATTGATATTTAAAAATATATGAGCGAGATAATTGATGTAGAAAATAATAGGAATTTAATTAAAATTCATATATTATTCAATTTAGAATATTTAGTTGTAAAAATAATTCATCACTGAGGTCTGGTTCCACCAATGTAAGATTAACTCTAATCTCGATTCAATTTAACTTTTTTAAAATTTTTAATTCTAAAAATAAGAAAAAGCTAAACAATAAATTAAACCAAAATTAAAGTTACTCTTATTGATGGAAATGACTTACAGTATTTATAATAATAACAGTACTATTTTACAAAAAATATTTGTAATTCAATTGAAATTAGAACACTGATTTTCTTTTAATTGCGTGTGTATATCAAGTACAAAAATTTATTTCTTTTATATTCAATACCATTCAGTAACTGTATTTAATTCCTTGATTCCACTGGAATTATTTCCATAAATAATACTATTTAGATAGGAAACTTGCGCAAGCTCTTTACGAGCTTGTGCCATTCGGTATAAAACAGGACAGTCCAAAGACACGCATTCTATGTTACCCAATCGTCCAATGCAGGAATGACAGATCTGAAAAAAATTCATTAAAATTAAATAATGATTATTAGCAATGTATAGCTTAATATAATTAGTCACTAAGGAAAAATTTTAATCAAAGGAAAAATTTATGCTCGTTCGCATAAATCTCTTCTCTGCGTTTATGCTTACGGCAGTAATTTGTTGATGATTCCTTTCCAACTGTTTTATCTTTTCGAGAAGTACGAGAACGGTTCGGCTTGGCTGTAAAAGGCAATCTGGACAAATCTCTTTATTGGTCTGTTCCCCACAGATAATGCACGACGCGGAACTGAAGAACTGACGAATAGTGGACTTTGGATTGTCTCCTTTTAAGTGTGCGATATTATTGAAATTCGAATGATGGGAGATTTCTTTATACCTGTAAGTGCGGTATTCCATTATCTTCGATTACAATTCGATGAAACAGTAATTACGCGTGTTATAATTATGTCATTTAAAAGCTCGAGAGAGTATTCAATGGTTACATTATAATATTTCTTTTTATAATAAGAGATACGAACAAAATTATTTGAAGTACATAAATATGTTTAAATATTCGTTTAAATATTCGTAATCTTCATAGCTTTCATTTACCACGCATTAACATCGATTCGGAATAAATTAAAGCAGCGATTGAGGGGCGGTATGATGACTTTCGTTATGTAATACACAGAGTTCAGAATTAACGACGGATCGGCGACGACTTCCATCGGCGTGCGCACGCAGTGGATAAGCGCTTGATTTGGTGCACCTGCGACGATGACATAACGAACACGCTCGCTGGTGCGCGGTACAGCGCGAGGATCCTTCTTGATCAACCTGCGTGTTAGCTCCAATGCTGGCACGCAAGCGTTGGCTTTGTATCCGCGCATTCCACGAAATTCTTTCGCGAATGTAAGATCCAGGATGGATACGCGCCGCTGAAAGATTTTGTCAAATTGCCTGATTACATACTGCTTCACCAAGGAGACGTCTTTCGTTTCGAACAAAATTTTGAGGGCTTTTTCAAGTATCTGCAATATGCAAATATTTAACATTAAAGTTATAAGAATTTTCTTCTTAGTGTTTATCGTTACTTCTTTTTTTACTTTAGAAACTGCGGGACATCCATCTCTGCGAACCGTCTCGATCCCTTTAGCCAGGAACTCGGGCTTCTCTTGATCGCGAGTTTCATACATATATCCGCAATATCGTTTTTTCGTCTAAAATTTTAAATTTAACAATATGATCATTGTGATCTTTGCTTTACATGTAACCATTAATCTTGTTTCTGTTTAATATCTTACTTGCAAAATAGATGGATGGAGAACTTTCTCAAATTTAAGTTTCACGGGCGGAGGATTAGTTGCGGTAACAGCATCTGCGATTTCCTCGCCGATAGTAAAGGCCTCTTCTCGAGATTTTCCAGGTAATAGTATAAATAAAGAATCTGTATCTCCATAAACTACTCGTGCGCCCCATCTTGGTGTGGTTTCCACCAATTTGATCGCACGTTCCAATGTCTCTCGCCCTTTGCTAACTACGCTATCACCTATCTATTAAAAAATGTTATAAGATCATTTTCGCATATTAAAAAATTTTGTCAAATTATTCTATCTTTATATATCTCATTAAAATATTGTACCTCAATACACGGCATTCTACCGCTAAAATTGGCGGATGTATAGCCATAAGTAACGTTTGCAATTAACTTGAGACCCAATTGCTGAGAATGAAGAACGCGTTGCAATGTACGATTTTTTGCCGGATACAGCTTCATAGATTCCTTCACCATCAGACGCGTATTCAAAATTTCCGAAAGCATACGCGGTAATATTCCTTGACGTATCTCTTTCTTTACAAAGGCCACGCCGCAAGGCGAAAAGTTTATTTTGTCTTGCAACTTTAATACTGTATTCTTTCTTACTCTTAATGTTGCTGCACCAAACTCGAATGGCCCGTATCTAATAGAGGAAAATATCAAATCAATGAGTTTAATCTGATTTTTCCGATATTATAGATGTACTCACTGGCCTATGTGTTCTATTCTTCCTAAACAGGTGGAGAAACAATAGTTATAAGCAATGATCATACTCGGATATAAACTTTGGAAATCAAGCACAATCAATGGATCGATATAAAATTTAGACTCGGGTTCCATGATCAATGGCAGACATTCTGGAGCTCGCATCTTAGCTCTCTGGTGCATGGATGGCGAGATCGGAATGTAATTCATGGGTTTCGCTAATCTGAGCATCATAGACTCCACGCGAAATTGTGAGCCTCGCGAGAAAACTTCATAAAATTGTATACCGAAAAGTCGGGCGAGTTCACACGTGCGACCTATAATGAAACTTCAAAATAAAATAATGAATTTAAAAACTTGGGAATAAATAATAATAAATATTATAAAAGTATAAAGAGAAAATTTAAAAGAATTTGAATTTTTAATTTTCACCTATAACATCCAAATGACCTAGAAGCTTGAGAGTACCCACAACTCTGACGATATAATGATGTATAACTCTGCTTTTTATTATCATGCTCTCCTGTTTCCACCAAGTGGACAACATCTTGAAGGAAGGACACGGAACTCTTTCATGTAAAATGTGATGCATGACGTTCTCAAAGGTGTACGTCAATAATGCTGGAAGAAATTAAATTATTCTTATATCTTTTTAAATATTGTAGAAAAAAAATATAAAGTGATTTTAAAAGATATAGAAAATATCTCACCTGCTTCATGTCTCATAATCCTCCAGACATCGAGGAGATTGCGACCAGATACTTTTATATCACCTATATCGTCCTTTTCAACCGCGTGAGCATCGAATTTGGAATATATTTGCATGTGTGGAACCCTCGAGATTCTCGATGGAAAATTATTGAGACCAAGATGAAATGCTCGTTGAAAAACGTAGCCCCATGAAAGAGCCTCTACTTCCCAGCCAAGTAGAATATCTGGATTGTGCCGCTCAATCAATTTTACAAGGCTGTTAAATGCATCCTGTTCCGTTGCAACATATAAAATTGGACACCTCGCACTAGCAGAATGGATCTTGTTGAGTCTTGCACTTATAGAGTTAGAATTTACAATTATAGCGGCTAAAACAAAAAAAAAGATATTCGGATAAGTTTTCGTTATACTTGAAGAAATATTAAGTTTCTCGAATCGTAAAGCGAAATTTCGAGAGATATAAAATATTTTTCACATAAAATTAATATATTAATCACCATGTTCTATTTGTTCATTTGTCGTAGCATTTGTTGGAGCGTCATTGTAAATTGCGTAAAATAATGCAGCAATAGCATCATACTGCGGATCAGGGAGAAGATCTTCTCGAGTAACAGTGTGCACTTCGAGAGACAATAACGTTAAATACTGATGCTGCAGAAAATTTCAAAAAACGTGAAATGAGCTCTAGATTTGCTATATACAAATAAAATTAAAATAACACACTTACTACTGTTACTGCTCTAGCTTTTTGAAGATTTTCGTTCGAGACATTACTTCCATAGCTTCCTTTAGATGAATATTCAATTTGACCGTATGAAACACCTAGCTGCGTCTCCTGTTTATGTAATAATGGATTTGCCAGTACTTTTTTTAAGGAAGGATCTAAAGTCTTTTCCGATATCAATGAATTACTAGAATTTTGTGTCTCTAATTTCCTGGTTTCGTCAGATGTTCTATTCAGAATGCTTTGTTGAGGCATTAGTGAATCTATATGACGCTCCATGTTTGAATCATTACTGATTAAATTATTAGACGTCCCTGGCTGGGGATTAATCTCTTCGTTAGTGACATTATTAATCGATGGATGCTGTACATTTTGTACATTTAATGCCTTTTCTTTATTCTGCTTACACGATTTGGCATCAGAATTTTGTTTCGATATGTATTTTTTAGCTCTAATCCAATCTTTAACATTCTTAGAAGATGGTGGTTCCATAAGTGATTTAATCGTTAACGAATTATATCCTGCAAGCGTCCGTTTGATATGATAAGATTTTATATTCGCTCCAGACGGATAAAATTCATTGACTTTCATTCTTCGCCACAGTTTAATACTCGTGATTTCTTCTAGACTAGATTTAAACATGGGTTCGTCGAAATATGAAGCGTTAGTATTCAAGGATTCTTTCTGTTTCGCGAGATCGAGTTTGTTGCCGAAAAACGGTTTTTGTGATCTACATTTAGGAATGCCGTACATCGTCATACTTTCCAGAATCCTTCCAGGACAAGGAGGCTTGTATTTTGTAGTAATTGTAATTATTGCATTTTTCGATGAACGACGAGCCCTCTGCTCTGACAACGAACTTTGACTGTCACTCCCTATCTTTTGATTGAGATGTTGAGTGAAAGTTATGTTACATACATCTTCTTCATCGTCGTCTAGATCAGTTTCAGGAATAACACTATGAGTTTTTATAAACTTCTTTGCCAAGTTTTGTATGTCTGACGCATAGTTTCTTTCGGGAGATACATCATTAATATTTTTTTCTGTACATTGACTGTTTGGGACACTATCATCACTGTTTGCATTGCTGGAGATAAGTGTAGTTGCCTCTGCATGTACTTGATTACTCGATTGCCCAAGTGCGATTAAAGTTTCAGATTGATTCTTGTTACAATCTGATTCTACAAAAGTATTTTCTTCATCATAATCCAAGAAGGACAATCTTTTTCGAACCTCTTTATTCGTTTTAATAAATGATTTTTCACTGCTTTCCATTCCCTTTTGATGATCTTGTAATAATTCGTGAATCGTTGTTGTTTTATCAATTTTTACAATATTGCTACAAATATACATATTAAAAAATTACTTAAATGATTTAAATAATTATAATTTTTTAACTCTACAAAATATGCAGATCTTACACAGTATTTATTTCATAAGTATCGTTATCAGTACCATTATTTTCTGAAAAAGAAAGAAGTCTTTCATTTATATAAAAAATAATAAAAACCTATTATTATTAATAAAATATCATTATTAAATCGAAAGTATGTTGTTTCCATAAAAAATTAATTTCTAATAAATAAAATAAAGCTATTTGAATTATAATATGAATTTAGATCGATGAGAATAAATTTAATTAAATAAAAGCATTCCTATTCGATTAAAGCGGATCTACTTGAATTACCTTCCGAATTAAAAAATTTTTCACGAAGCAAGCTCACACGTAATGGACGTTTTTTGTGTTTTGGTGTAGCAGAAGTTGAAGGAATATCAGGTATCGATACGTATTGATTTCTTTTTGGAGATTCACATTGTCGAATAGGATCTTTACTAGATTTCGGAGATGTAATAGTAATATTAAGAGGCGAGTAATTTCCTGACAACTGTGGACTTCGAGATGTCTTGCCTGGAGAATTATATTTTCTTTTTGGCGTTTTAGTCACGTTTCTTCGTTTTTTGGATGACTCGTGATCGTCGTCTTGAGAATCAAATTTCCTTTTTTTCGGAGTAATCTGAACTATATTTTGTGGTACGCTCTTTTTATCAGATTTATAAGTGCACACGCGTTCTTCTTGTTTTTCAATTGTCACATCAACTTCGGATTCAGCATCGCTCGAATCAGCTGTAGCCCCATCAACATTCGATATTGTAAAGTTTACTGAAAAATCATACAGTTCATGATAAAAACAGTGATTGCTATTTAAAAGTCCTTCTTGAATACACGATTTAAATTCTTGTTCACAATTACATTTGTTTTTTTCATAATTCGTTATATAATTGACATGTTCCATGGTTTCAAACGTTTCTATCTCATCTATATCATAAACATCTAAGTCCCGATGATCTAGTTGCAACTGCCATCGAGTAATATATAATTCTTCTTCTGTCTTCTTATTATGCGCAATCCTTTTTTTACTGTCTTTTAAATAACGGTTCTTTCTTGCGACAAAACTTATATCAGTATGTGGATGCTTTATATTCATACTTCGCAAATGTTTGCTTGTTTTAAAAAATATATGAAAATAATATCTATTTACAAAGTTGTACAATTCTTTTCTTAAATGATATCTATTGGGATTATTTATATTTATATATTTAATAGTATCTATTAAATTAAAATTTCTATATAAAGTATACATGGCATAATCTTTTTTCGCATTAATGACAGAAACACAGTTATTTCTAGAATTTTTAGTTATTATTTTAGGAAACCACTGAACTGCCATACAACATGCTATATTATCTTTATTACTCAAACTGTTTGAAGTTTCTTCATGTTTTGATACGATCTCATATAAATCATCAACTCCATCAACTTGTGGAAAATTCACGAGCGTGACATCACCGTTATTTTCTTCAGTAACGTTTGAATCATCTGCAGATCCAATGTTCTGCTTATTATCTACAACTTTTATTATATTGTCATGTTGATTGGATTTCTGATTATACATTGATTCCCAAGAACTTAGATCTAGATCAAAACTTGTGATATTTAAATCCTCAATCTCTTCTTCCTCTGGATCCTTAATCTGTTCATTGAACATAGAATATTGAGACCCAAGAACGCTATCATCATCTACATTACTCGCAATCTCATTTTTTTCCGCTAAATCAGCTAGCATATCTACCAGTTGTATATCATCTGCATCCACTATGTACAAAACAGATTTTTATTTTTACTTTGTAATGTAAATATATATTTTTATAATGCATTAAGTAATGTGACTAGAACATACTTACAAAAACTAGTATCTGTCATATTACTTTGACTTCGAGTTGCGTCTAAAAACGCTGATGATGCCAATTGCAACAATTTACAATTATCAGAAATTGTTCTTTCAAGATTTTCTTCAGATACAAGAGATTCGCTATGATTTAAAATATGAGACGCATTTAAGATATTTTCATTATCTTCTATTTCAATAGGATATGAAGATATCGTTGTATTTGAAATAATTGTCTCGTTGATCTAAAATAAAAAAATTAAACCATTATTAAATTAATATATATGTATATTAACTATATTATCATAATCTAATGGAAACAATGTGAAATACTTGTGATATAGCATTCAGTCTTTTTAATAATTGATCCTTTTGATAAATATCATTGCTAGTTGGCGGTAAAATAATTTTGCTCGGAGTTTTGGGATATAATAATTGCGACTTTGCATTTTCTAGATCAACTTCGGCCCTTCTTGCTTTCTCTTCATTCCAAATCGCAGCAAGACCAGGATTCAGTTCTAATTTTTCATTGACATTTTGCCTATTCAGAATCTCCGAAGCGTGCACATCCACTTCCAACTCGCACATGCTTTGTCTTGTTATTGATATCGGAAGATATGCTTCTGAATCTAGAAAATCCATTGACGATCTACTTTGGCTATCTTCTGTTGCACATCCTTGCAAAGAGTGTCTGTATTTTACGCTATTTAAATTGATTAAATTCATGCCATAGAGATTGTAATCTATCATAAATTGTAAAATATATGGAATGTGTGCCTCATATGGCTGCAGGATTTGATTGAGAACAATACCATTCTGAAAAGAAGTTTGTTTTACTCTGCTTTGTTTAATATCTGTTCTGCCTTAAAATTGCATACTATATGATTATATCTTCTATGCAAAAAAATAAAGCAGAATTATTTACCTGCAACAAATCTGCCGTCCTTTTAATTATGGCTGGATTATAAAAATATATTTTAAAAAACAAATGTTCTTTCTCATGATAACCATAGAAAGGTCTATAAAATAACATATTACAATAAATAAAATAATAAATAAATGAAGAAAAATAAATATCTTTCTTCTATTAAAAATAAAAGATTCTGATTTAAATTTTACTTACATTCCTGATACTCGTTGAATTTTGTACACATGTTGATTGGTAGATAAAGTGGAACCAAAAGATGTATTGAGTGCAGAATCAATTGCTGCAGCCAGTTGATAAGCATAGCTATCCATATTCTCTTGGACAGTGCATGGGACATATAGGTATGGAAAAACACCGTGAATATGCAAGCATGTTTTCTTTCCTGGAAACCAGGAAAGTCAAACTTTATAAATGACAAAACTTTTTGATAAGCTTAACATAATCTATAACATATTATGAACATAAGATTATTTGTAATTTTGTTCATTTACCTGTAGCAGTTGAGCCGAATGCTCTGATTACCGGTACTTTTTTTACTTCGGAGCCACGGAATTCTGAAAATGTCACATCCAGCTCGGGTATCGGGGATGACTGATAACTATCAATATTCACCAAAGTGATGGAAAACATGTTCTGCAATGGAAATATGTATATGCAATGGGATTACAAATAAATGCTTAAAATAGAAACAGAACAGCGTATTAAAATAGAACAGTGTAGTATAATATAGTAAATAATATTCTGGTAAAAAGAATAACGGGTCTCCACTTATGAAATGCAGATTGAGAATCGAGACATGTGCGTGTTGATTCGACGATATAAACAAACAGAATATGGTAGGGGACATAGATAGGTGTGTTCGTTTCTGCACTTTCTGCATTTAAAACGAGCTAAATATATATCCAATTCAGGTTTTAGTGCAAGGAGATAGCATAGAAAGTGTAAAAATATTCGAATCTTTTAATCCGATATCAAAACCAAACAAACCACTTGTTTTATTGTATTCCTTTTGAAAGAAATATTTTATTATAAATATAGATATGTATTTTAGATATATTTTCCAAAAGCAAATATTTTTTATTTTTGTGAAAACAGTATGAATAAAAAATTTCTTGTTATCGTGCAGCATAGCTTCTTTTTTTTTTTGAGACAACATAAAATAAATAACTTGAACTAGAAAAAATATCATACAATTAAAAAAAATGTATATATATATATATATAAAATAAATGACTTGGTGAATTAGAAAATATCACACAATTAGAAAATGCGTATTTGAAAATGTAATTACAATTTATTAAAGAAATCACTTATTATCACTTTATACAAAAGAGAATGGATAGTATAATAGTGAATTAGTCAATGTTCAGCCTGGCAACCTTCTAGACTTAAAGCTCTTGCTAGATTTCGTGCAACGCCTATTCGGAAGATAGAAATCTTGTCTTGAAATTTTGGATCGTCACCGTGTGCCTCCACACAACGTAGCAACTCGTAGCAATCATTCGAAGAAAAGATTACGTCTTCCGCTTCTAACAACGGTATAGCATCTGTGAGCAAAATGGACCAAAAACTGAAAAAAAATTTTACATTGTAAGTTGTGTAACTATGAATATTCTTAAAACGAGCAACTTACTACTTCGGCGTCAAATTTGAAACTAAAAGAGACACCAACAGACTCGCCGCTTCGCGATATTCATCCATTCCGTACATATGATGAAACTCACAATACTTTCCTATAAAATAAAATTTTATATTAATTATTCACGCACAATTAGTTACATAATTTATATAATTACATTATTATATATTACAGAAATATTGATAATTATTCTCGTTGGCTATTATACATAATTCTTTACCCAAAAATGTGAGCCTGTCGCTAGCCAACATGCAGGAGCCCAAGTTCTCTAACAAGTCGCGACACTCTAATTCTCCGTATTCCGCGTAATGTTTTAAAAACTGGTCCGCGATGTATGTGATAAAGTTGCCGTCGTGTGCCTTGAGCGCCCATGTAAGAGCATTGCCCAATCTCCCTTGTCTTATACTTTTCATTCCTTGGATCTTGCATATACTAGTAACTAAGAATTTTTTAAATTATTATAAATCTTGTTTAAGCCAAGAGAGAAAAGTAGAAAAGAGATCGAATTTTACCAACGTGCGGCATATTATTGTCTCGCGCGACGTCAATAATTTTGTTGATTCTCGCCTCTGTGCCTGTTGGTAGCGACTGCAACAAAATTTCTAATCTAGCCAAGCCTTGTGTGGAGCAATGTATCAAATAACTTGCACCACACTGCCATAATGAGCGATGGCTCATCAGTGTGGTGCCATACTCCAATATGAGAGATTCATGGAGCTGTGCAGTCACACTGTAATAAGATATTTTAATTTATGATTTACAATCATTCTTTTATCCTGTGTTTATACTCACTTTGTCTTTTCTTTGCTGAGAATGTTTAATTTTCCACATTTGTACAATAGATCCATTAGGTGGGCTGCAAACCAGCCATTATCGCTCATATATTGTATTTCTTTGATAACTTGGTATAAATCATTTTCCATTAAAGCAAGGATTACACGATCCAAATGCCTATTAGCTTGCCATCTCTCAGCAACGCTATTCGCATAACGTGAAAGTTCCAGCTGTTTGCAGCAGGGAGCTGAATAAAATAATTTTGCTGCCAGCAATTCATACCATGCTTCAGTGTACATGGAATATTCCCACAACACCGATTCATCTCCTGCTATCAACTACAAAACAAAAGTTTAACTTTTACATTTAAAAAAAAAAAGAAAAAACTTTAATTAATAATAAACTAATATTGTTTTACTGACCTTCATAAGCATTTCCAGATTGTTATCTATAACAAAGCAATTGGTCTCTAGATTTGAGCAAAGATCCATTTGCCAGTGTTTCCACCGCATAATAAATTCGTTTACAGAATATCCGCCATATACATTATAAACTGGCATTGTTCTGATAATATTGTCCGCAGTAATAAATGCTGAATGATCCGCTTTGCTGTGCAATGCCAGAAGACGACAAACTAGATTTAATTTACCATGGAATGCACAGCCCATTATAGCTTCCCAATAATTTATATTTTCTAAATCGGCACACATAGTTTTCTGAGACAAAATCTTTGATGCTGCCAGTTCCCTTGAGGGAAAATGAAAGCTGATCCACTCTAATAATTGTGGTAGCACAACATCGCCTGTGAATATCACGAAAATCTTTTAGAAAAAGTTTTATGTATTTAAAACAAAAAGAGTTATACTAAATAAAAATTTATATTTATTTTTGTATTTTTATGTTATTTCATAAATTATATTGTATTTTACATTTTATTAACTCAATTTACCTGGTACAACATCAACATAAAGAATTTCTGTTAAATGCCAAAGGCATTCTACTTGATAAAATATAGTGAGAAAATTTTCTAGCATAGTCTTCTCTTCTGATAATGATTCCTTTGGTAATATCTCTTGCAAGTTTTCAACACAGGCTCTTAATATAGATCTATATTGTTTGCTATGTTTGAGAAGTTCTGGCCTAATGTCGCCAGAGGAAGATTTAAGCTTTTGAATTGACAGGAAGATTCCATTGCTCTCATTTACCAGTTTACGTAAAAGTGGTGAGAATAATATGATTTCTGGTCGGAGGAAATGTACTCTAGCATCGCAAGGTGCAAATTGACTTCTGATGTCTAAAATAAATTCTTAATGTAGCAAAATAATTGTTCCTAACTTATATATATGCATTAAAAGGTACAAATTTATAATATATAACTATACACATATGTATATATTATTTGGCAAACCTTGCGAATATTTATCCACATGTTTATATGCATGTATCCCAAATCTATTGCTGCTGATCCAGGTTGTCGCGATACCTGCTCTCCTGCAAACATCATCTGCTATAACCTGCAAAACACAAAGTTAACTAGATCGTTGATTAGCGAGTAAAAAGAATTATAAAATTACATTCCCTAGTTTCTTTTAATATCTGTTATAGTAAAAAAAAAATTCATAATACAAAAAATTGTATAATTAGTATTAAAAGCAAATTTGTGTAGATTGGACTAATAAATAAACTTGCAAATAATTCTTAAAATATCGATAGTCTAAATAAATTTACATAGTACTTCATAACGTAACGTCGTCTAATTTTGTATTAAAATTTAAAGTAAACATTAAAGTAAACATTAAAGTAAACATTAAAATATAATATTTATGTATTATATATGGACACAAATTTTTACATGTAAATAATATTTTACAAATGTGTGTACATCTCACTAACAATTATTTGAGCATTGTCGACTTCGTCCATAGTCACTCAATTTATTTCTTTCTAAATTTGTAAATCACGTTAACGCTATTATAATATTACAATTAATAATATTCCTGTAAATAAACACTTTGGCGGGGTACGATCGCTATAAAATCATCGACATGACAATTGACAGAGAAAGGAAAGTAGCTGTTTGTTAATGAACTCAGTTTCTCTTTAATAAGAGTCACGACACGAGAAAGATGCGTGTTGATTGGTTCATCATGTTTCAGGGATTCCCGCTCTATATTTGAATACTATATTCGTGTTATTTTCAAATTTCAACAACATAAAATTAGATATTTTAAAAATATTAACGAAAAGATTTCTTATATTACGTGTCGAAATAATGCATGCGAGAAGAATTGTTTAAAAGAAAGAGAGTGTATAATGCTTGTAGACTCAATACATTATGTTTCTTTCTAATATATATTCCAAAAAATATGGAGAATGATAAAATTAATAACAGAATTAATGATTTACAAAACTCACAGTTCAATCATTTGTAGATATAAAAAATAAAATAATATAATCATTTTACTGAACTAATGCCAAAATATATATGGGATATATATATATATATA
>Ga0157364_1000149_pt1 | contig 34376 bp, 24 predicted proteins | sample AttsexASBM2_FD_111476 | JGI IMG/M metagenome (GOLD analysis project Ga0157364, IMG submission 111476) | Fungus gardens microbial communities from leaf cutter ant in Ribeirão Preto, State of São Paulo, Brazil - Atta sexdens ASBM2 | ecosystem: Host-associated > Fungi > Mycelium > Unclassified ...
TACTACTCCAGGCATGACAAAATTATTCTCCTGCATGATAATGCTCGACCACATGTTGCGGCGCCGGTCAAAACCTACTTAGAAACACTCAAATGGGAAGTTCTACCCCACCCGCCGTATTCTTCAGACATTGCTTCTTCCGACTACTACTTGTTTCGATCGACGCATGGCCTGTCTGAGCAGCACTTCATATCATATGAAGATATCAAAAATTGTATCGATGATTGGATAGCCTCAAAAGATGAAGTGTTCTTCTGACGCGGTATCCACATGCTACCAGAAAGATGGGAAAAAGTAGTGGCTAGCGATGGTCATTACTTTGAATAAAACATTATATATCGTTTTTTCACAATAAATGCTTAATTTTTGATAAAAAACGGCGGAAACTTATTTGTACTCCCAAAATTAAAGATCAACTCTGGATAAATTTTCGGCAGTATAAAAAGGGCCCGAAGGTAATTGAAAAACGCTGATATTATTAACAATTGATATAAATTTGCTATTATTAACATAAATATTTGGCTCATGCATTATTAAATTCATGATTTTTTATATAAATATTCCGTAAATAAATATGCATACTTGTAAAATTATAATATATTACAGAAAAAAATTACAATTTTTTTCTGCAGTTATCATCTCTGTTGATGAATCAGACTTTGACGATAACATTAAAATCACAATTTTAAAGAAAAATCGAATATTATTGACTTCTAAATACATAAATAATTTTTAACTGGTCAATTTGTTTCTTTCTTTTAATTCTTTCTTCTAATTGATCCATCAAATGCTGCAAAGCATTTGTAGCGAGATTTTGACCACCGTCTAAGGGGTTACGATTAACGCGATGCTACAAATGCTTTAAAGCAATTTTTGATTAGTAAATTTGTAAAATTCTTTTTTCTAATTAAGTCAATCAAACGCTTCAAAGCATTTGTAGTGAGACTTTGACCGCAGCCTAAATTGTAATTCTTGTAATAAACTATCGTATTTCGAAAGGTTAAAATAATTTGATGCTGATTGATGTGATGAAATCGCTTAATGTTGAGACGAATGAAACAAAATGACAAGATCTAAGTATGTAAATACAGATATCAAAATAAAAAAACAATGACATATTACGTGCGATTTCAGTTCTGTTCTGTTCACACAATCCTGAAAAATGATATTATAATAAATGCGTTAAAACGGTTCAAAAAATTGTTAGGAGATTCCTATATAGCACAGAAAGATTGCAGAAACATTGCAGAATAATTTCACTGAAATACTGTAATATTGTATAGTGGTTACAAAACGGTGCTGAATCATTGCTGTAAGATTCCAACAATTAAGATGTCCACTTTTTGTTATATTGTAATGAAACGTTTTAGTAATATTGCGATTTAATGTATTTGGATAAATTTCTTACGAAGACTCTAAAATGAAAACTATTTTCTGTATATATATCTCAATAACTTTTTACAAATTATATTTCTAGTGATATGTGCTTTCTATAAAACTATTTTTTATGATAAAACCATAAAACATTTCAATGAATGTAATATTAATTTTGAAGAATAAATTTATTCGTAAGGATAAAACATGTATATATGTGCCTTGAACAAACTACAAATATTATTCACATTAACATAATAATACAGTCGCTTAGTTAATCATGAATTTTAATCGCTAAATTAATCATGAATTTAATCGCAGATTCTTTTTAATTCGAAGCCATTCCGAGTCAATTGAAATCGATTAAAAAATGATAGTGTGAAATTTATCAATAAAATTTGGGCGCTGGTTTATTCTTGCGTTCATATCAAACAAATACATCATCGATCACATAATTAATATTTCGATAAATCAATTTTAGCAGCTTAATTGCTTATCCAATAATAATGCATTAATTGTATCTAAATTCGATATTATACAAAATCTTTTAATTTCATATTTAAAATAAACATAAAACTTAGCTAATGAAATAATCTATCAAATAATAGATTAATAAATTTTTTATTTAAATATAAAAATGGATTATATTATTATATTGTAAAAACGGCTGTTAAACTAAAAGACTATATTACATAAATATTAGAAAAAAATTATATTTTTATATTATTATTATTGTAACAATTAAAGAATTATAATTTTGCAACGTTTTTGGAATATTACAGACATATTACTGACATTTTCCAGGCAAATTGATAATTTACATCTCTGCAATGTTACATTGTAATCTGCAATATTGCAACATTGCAGTAATATTACTTCAATCTTCTGTGCTATATGGGTTGTAAATATTGATTGTAAAATATTAAATATTACAACAGTAATAATTGTTTTTACAACTTGATAAATTATATTTTATTTTAATAAACAAATTATTAACAGAGTTAGTAATGTTTAAATTATGTTCATCCTGGATGCATCTTTGACGCACGTTGTAAACACAGCATAAAACTTGCGTGATGGAAAAATGCGGAATAGCGCTGATTAGTTGCTTTAATGGTTGCATTCAAGCGGACTCAATAGTTGAGCGCTCGTTATTGGTGTAATCTTTTAGACCATCCATCAGCATTTTAGATTTGAAAGAAAGAAAGAATACATCAATAACAGCGAGCGCTCATTTCCACCGAAAGTTTAATTCGGATCAGAATGTAAAAACCAACCAACTACAATCGAGTATTTCCCTTACAGTTGAATGATAAATTGAACTCTCGGTGGAAACTAGACCAGTTCCGCGACAAGCGGTCATTGCTCATTGCAGCGATCAGTGCATTCAATCGCCAATTCGCAATTTGATAACGTTGAAAACGCGGCGGAATGGCGAGGTATTCGGGCGCATGCGTGGCGGCGTTACGGCGGTGCGTCTGTGGCGCACTCTAAAAACAGTCGTGCCGAAGATGGCGACGTGTGAGCGGCGGCGTCCGCGCGGTGTTTAATCGAGGAGCGAGAGAGAGCAAGAGGAAGGTGTATCATGTTGCCGCGGTCGCAGGGTCCGCAGTGTTTCCGTGATCCGCGTTAGGTTTAGTGCAAATGTAAAAGGAATGTCAGAAGCGAAACGGGTGCCCCTGCAAACCCTGGAGTTCCCGGAGCCCCTGGGCCACGCGACGAAGAAGGAGAAAAAGGGGAATATGGGCAAGCAGCTCGCGCCCTCCTTCCGCTTCACGCTCACCCTTCCTGAGTCCAACGAGAAGACATGCCCGGAATTCAACTATGCCCAACTCCTCAAGTCGGCGGAGGTAAGCTATCAAGCGATTTATCCGCACCCATCACTCCCATAGGGAGGGGAAAACAAAAGACCGTATGTCAAGCCTTGTGTCATGCACACATAAAACATACGGAGAAATGAAAGAGAGCGAGAGAGAGAGAGAAAGAGAGGGAGAATGTGAGCGTGTGACAAGATGGGGGAAGAGGGAATAGAGAGAGACACACACACACACATACACCACATACACACAACACACACACACACACACACACATGATGGAACGCGTGTGGCTATCTATCGACGAGACGTGGACGCCGAAAAGGCGCGAGGGATCCTCGTCGAGGTGGCTGCCGCGCGATTGTCACGCGGCTCGCGTCGCTGCCGTGTACGTCGGAATTTATCCAGCCGCATGCATATAAGACAAGGAATGGCAGACGACAGACGGCGGAAACGAGACAGGGCGAGAACAGTTTCTTGATCGATTCACTATCCTTCGCTGTGCCGGATCCGCGCGTGTCAACGTCATCGTCCAACATTCAGCCATACACTGTCAATCAATTAAGCCAGATTTGCACCTTCAAGGCAAACGCAGTTTTCTATCATTCTCTGCGAAGAAACACGGCGTCCTTCGTGCGCGTCCCTCGTCCTTTCTGTTCTTAAAACATCTATACGAGAGAATTGCCATTGCGCGATCGTCCGGCATTTCATCTATCTCTGTCTTGCCTTCTCTCTCTATCTATCTTTTTCTCTGTTCTCCTTCGAGAAGAAGGGAAAGAGACTCACATGTATGCGACGGCGGCGTGCCTTATTCGTGTGTGCAGCGTCTACGCCGGTCTATTTCGCAAGCCATGTACATTTCGTCCAGCGAGTCTTGCTATGTGAGAGAAGGATACGCGGAAAACGCGATTGAGAAGAGGAAGTGGGAGAGAAAATGTGGAAGACCGAGAGGAAGAGAGAGAGAAAGAGGGGGGGGGGGTGGGGGAGAAAGAGAGAAAAGCGACACATCGTGCGTGAACGTGTGGTCGCGCACGGAGGTCTCTTATTTCACGCGCGCGCGAGAGAGCGTGCTGCGGGACTCTCCTTTCTGAATTGTAGATCGATGCACCGGAGGAGACTCGTGACCGCCGACACGTATCGAATACGCCGCTCGAAACGCGTGTCATGCGCTCGCGATTCCATTCTCTTTCCCTCACTTCTGCCGCGCGATACAAGTGGATAATAAAATAAATAAATAAGCACCCGATCTAATTTGATGTATTTATTACTTCGGTAATTGACGAACAATCTACTTCAATATCCTTTTCGGTGAAAAACGCATAGTAAATACGATCCTGATGACAGAACACGATTCGAGATCATTCCTAAGAACAAATCGCGTTAAAATAATTAAAATTACTCGTGATTGATCGAAAAATTAAATTTGTTTGAAATCAAATACTCAAAATAGAAATCTTATGATCGGCAGGGCTTTCAATCGATTAATTTAATTTTTAATAGTATATCTAATTTCTTTAGAATAAAATAATAATTTAATTTATTTAACAAACAAATTAATACTCAAATAATAAGTTGAGAGTAACAACTGTGCGTGATAATTTGGTATTATTTAACAATTATATTTTTGAATTTCTTTGAATTAAAACATATTTGGAATTTATTTAGCTGCCATTATTTATTGAAAGTATATCTGATATATAGTCTCTGCACAAGAAATTAGAATTTTATATTTTTTTTTGTATTTTTTTTTGTATAAAAATGAATGCTGTATATTTGAAACAGAGTTTAAGAGATCACAATAATTTATATTTAACAATACATATATTTATAGTTTTAATAAAAATTTTCTTATTTTAATTGCTTTTTATAAAAAAAACCATGTTTTTTTTATCCAGATTCTAAATCATTGCTACTTTTTTTTTTGTATCACTTTCAAATGCAATACAGAAAAAAATTCCAATTTTTTCATATTTTTTGTTAAAAAATACATGTAATTTATTTTTGAAGCCATTTTAATGTTATCACTATTCTTCATTCTGTTCTCTCTTTTTTCATAAATAAATCGATAATTTATGGATGTTATTGGACGGTCTGAATATACCACGATATCCGTTACATAAAATATTTTATTTTCAAGTGAATGCATGAAATTCGTACGTGAATTACACTATCCATTGTTGCGCTTTCAATCGCGTTTGTGTCTCGCGAAATAACGAGTTTGGCGGGACGGAAGGGCGATAAATCGTCTCTGAAATATTTGCACTCGCTCCTACTCTTTTCATTTAGAATGTCTGGATTGCTCCAGCTCTTTCGAGCAACGCCGCTTTATTTATTTTCAACGATGGTCACGCTGCGTGCAATTTGCAGCTTTGTTTTGATCGCGCACGTGTTTTCGAAAACGTGGCACGAATTCGCCGGCGAATCAAATTTCGAAGCGGCAGCGCGCCTTTCGAAAATTCGCAATGTAAAATCGATCGACCGTAAGATATATATTGTTGCAATTAAATGAGAATCGACGAATTCGTGAAAATCGAATGTTATTCTCTTCTTGTTTAATACGCAGCTATATTCAGTAAGCTCGTTTCATTTTTTAATGCTCGTGTTCATCCACCACTACTACATATCTCATATTATAACATCAGAAGCAAAAAAATAAACTTGCAGTTATATTTGAATAGAAATTTCTACGATGAAACAATATTTGCAATTGATAAAATATAAAATATATCGACAATTATCTTCTTGTTTTGAAGAAAAATTAAATAATATTTATTTCTACATATTGATTTAACAATTTGTAGTAGCTATGAACATAGTTTATTCCATTTATTAATTATATTTTATATAATTTATTTCCAGATACACTTTATATATTAATTAAACTTTATATATCAATTAAAGAAATAAAAAGAGAATTTTTAATATATTTTAGGTTTTATCGATTGTTGTTTTATTAAAACATATTTTTGTATTAATATATGTTACAAGAATTTTTATTGCGTATTTTCTCATTTCAGATGTCAATCTGATTATGAGACAGATGGTAAACAAGCTTTAACTACTCTCTTTTTCTCTCGCATTATTTTCATCGCGACTATTGTGCTTGCGTTCTTCTCTTCTATTCAATTTTATCTGAATTTTTTAATTCATCAAGCGATAAAATCGCGTTACTGGGTTAGCCCCGTATTTTTTTTTTAAATTCCGATAATAACCGCGAGCAGCGAAGCGGTGTGAGAAAAAGCGATACCGTGCAGATTCGCGATTATATCTGACTGATTAATTGAGTAACTAATTGAATGATTAACACGGCCGATTCGATCAAGACGCGTTTGTGCAGAAAAGAAAGAAACCAATTGATACTTGATCGTCAATAATCACGTCGCAGACAAGATCAATTGCTCGATTCGGCGTCCCTTCAACAGGGGAATAGGAGACTGTAGGAGGTAGTTCGTGATGTGGGAAAGAGCGCGAATCACAAGGACGACGTTCTGCTTTATGCGCTCCTGATATCCTTGGCTAGCATCCTTTTCAGAACATCACACTTTCGCACACATCACTTTTGTTTTTATAATTATGAGTAAAAATTAGATTTTTGTTTCTCTCTTCAGTTTTTGTGATCCTCATTCCTGAGAATGGTCGGTATGCATAGTCCATTCTTATATTTGAGATTGTCTTACATACAGTCTAATAGGCTATCTACAATAAGCCAGTTATCTAAGCTTAAGCCTTAAGCTGTAAGAAATTAACCAATTACAGTCGATTTATTCTTCTCACATTCGATTGCGATTGGACAATTTCTTACAGCTTAAAGATGATACATTTATTTTTTTATGCGACAAATTTATCGAGCTTGTTAATTGGTTGTAGAGAGATTCAAGAATTTTTCTGTTCTACAGTCTTTGTCGTACGACAAAAACGGATAAATGAAATATCACCCTGAGACTTCGCTTATTGTAGAAAGCCTATTAAGATGTCATAAGCCAATCAGAGAATTGTATTAGCAATACTTAAGACATTACTTAAAATGATTTTAAAATAGAGATTGAATACCATCTAATAATCTTATTGTGGAACAAAAACAAGACTGAATTGTTTTCAATATACTAATATGAATATATTAATATATGAATATCTCAATATGTGTGAATATACTAATATGAATTAAACTACTACGGATTTTTTATATATCTTCTATTTCGAAAAAACCGTCACGAAAGTCTTCAATTTTTCTTCTTTAATTTATAATATTCGCTCTATGTATAAGATAGGTTAACTCATGGTTGAATTATCAAATAGACTTTCGTAATTTCTTAATTATCTCCTCAGGAGAAATATAAATACATTTTGCATGATGCAATAAAAGTTATTCCGTACATACTCTATGTATGAAAAAATAGTGTTTTTGAAAGAGATTTTATTGATATAAATTTGATGATATGATATAAATTTGACTAACATTGATCATAAAAGATATCTTATTTTCAATGATACATTTATAATAATATTATTATTATTATTACAGAAATTGATGGAAAATAACATATTTGGTCAAAGCGGATCTTTGTATCTAATAATAATATATCTAAGTCGAATAAGGCTCATCTAATTTATTTTATTTTTTTTTTTAATTCCATTTATGGGAATATTGAAATAAGTGAGAATCAAATCTTCATTTTATTCACTCCCAAAAATAAAATATATTATTCATAGAATATTTGTAAATAAACATTAAATTCTAATATTGAACCTTATTACATACATATGAATATAAAAAAGCCTAAATCAAAAATAAATTAAAAATGATAAAAAAAATAAACATTATTTTTCTAAATCAGTTTTAAAATGGTTATTAATCATAGAAAGGAAATTCCTTAGAACTTACTTTACTTTCAAACATTATAATTATCTTCAATTTTATTTGTAATTAACTCTTCAATCTTTAGAAATTTCTAACAATTTAAATGTAATTTTAGCTTAAAAGATAGCAGTATTGAAAATCATTATTCTTTAGCATAAATTCCAAACAAATAATAATAGCTGTAATAATAAGTCGCGTAAGTAGACCTTATTTAATAAGTACATTGTTTAAAAAAAATATTTATATTCATTAAAAAAATTGATTTTATTTTTTTATTTTCCATAGTTAGGAAGTTGAATAATATTATAATAAATTATGAAACATTGTGTGCTGCTAAATTTTGCAGCGAATTGTATAAAAATGGCTCATATACACAAGTTTTTGTTGAGTTAAACGTGTTGCTATCGATTCCAATTTTTTATTTCTTTTTTATCTACTTTCTATGATACATCTTTTAAGCATATACTGCAGGCATAAAGCGAGTTTTAATATAATAAATTTAATGTAATAAATTTAAAAGTGGGCCTTATTTAATGTTGGACTTTATTCGGTTCAAATTATTTTTTGCGAATTTTTAATTCAAGTAACTGTATGCTGATTATTTGTCAGCCTTGAAATACTCATAAATTGAAGCTAGAATAGTAATAAAATTGACAAGCAATTTAATATTATTGATGTTAATAAGTGTCTTTAAAATCGTGTAAATAATTTTGCATGACGCGTTTTTCTACCATTATTTCTATGTGAAAAAAAATTATGCTTTTGAAATAGAGTTTTTGATAAATTACGAAAAATAAATAATATTGCGAGAAATAATAATAATAATTTTTAAACCGGATTCGAGAACTTATACATGAGTGCGCGTACAGATACGCGGTTTATTCTCTTTGATCGATCTGAATTTTTTATAAATTAGTGAAAGTGGTGCAGAGAGCGAAGTGAGATAGAAAGCGATTTGATTGTGAATTACTAGGTCGATTCGCGAATGTGCAACAGCACGTTTTGATGCGTAACTCGAACGATTATAAATTAATCTATTTATTTTGCAGAAAAAGCGAAGGAAAGAACAAAAGAGGGGAGATGAAAATGCGACCAATGGACTGGATCCGTTCGACGATGACGATGACGAGGATAAGCTTAAAGACATGGCGAGACGGTTCGAGGCAAAATATGTATGTTGACGATAAAAAATCTGACCTTTGGAATAAAATCGACAGAGGTTAATTATTTCTCGTTGTCTTAGGGAACCTCTACCATGGGAAAGAAAAGGCACAAGTATGATGATTACGTGGACTTGGGCGCAGGATATGATGAAAACGATTCCTTCATCGACAATACTGATGCTGTACGTTAAGTCCTTTTCTATACGTAAGAGAATATCTTCAAAGAAGATATCAATTTTTAATGCAAATATTTTGTCAATAGTATGATGAGATCGTACCCGAAGAGATGACCACGGCGCACGGAGGATTCTATATCAATTGTGGAGCTCTTGAGTTCAGAGCAGCCGATAGACGTTCGTTAGTCCATAATAATAATAATAATAATAATAATAATAATAATAATAATAATAATAATAGCGATGATGAGGAAAGTAGCGAAAGTAGCGAGGAGGATACCGAAGATGTAGATAGTCCTAATCCTAAAAGAGTAGATAAACGAATCATTAGCTCCTCGGATGACGATGAGACGGAGGATATCACTGGTGATAACCCGCGAAAGGTAAATTGTTTTTTAAATATATGATATTCGCTATAGTTCACTTGATATTACAAACACTTTAAAGCATTTTTTTGATTGATCAGTTAGTAAAATTTTTTTTCTGATTGATCAATGTAGTACTTTAAAACATTTATAGTGTTAAGTAAACTTCATTATTTATTTTGTATATAATACTTTGTCCATATGTTATTTTATATAATGTAATATCTGTTACAGAGACGGAAAATTGAGGAAAATAGCGAGAAGAGAGTTAATCACGAGAATAGCAAAAAGAGGAAAAAGCCGCAAAATCATCAAGCGCAAGATGCACAACAAAATTCTCAACCAGATTTGGATCTTTTGAGACGAAAGGAAAAGAATGAGACGACAGATGCTGAAGGAGGTACAGGTATGTGTCTCACTTTCTATATCGTTATTAAGTTATTAAAAATTTTCGATTTACACATTATTTACGGAATAATTCTGGTGATTTTAGCTTCAGAAGATCAAGAGGAGAAGAAAAAATCTGATAAATCGGAGAAAAATAAAATAAATGAGAAAAAGTTCGATATTAAAAAGTTCGAAAAAAAATCATCAAATAGTAATGGATACGACGCGAAGAAGATAGATCTAAAGAGATTGGATGCTAAAGATAGTAATATTGACGATGCGATAGAAAGCGTTGTTAATGCAGCAGCTAGAGGAATCGAAGACGACTCGAGTCGTGATACAACAGATTCGGGGAAATCCCGCGTTTGCCTTTACGTTGAATCCGACGGCGAGGAAATGGAGAATAAGGAAGCATCTTTGCCTGAGAATCTACCCGAGGATATAAGAGAGATAGTGAATAAATTAAAAGTTCAGGCGGAAAATAGCAAAGATGGCGGCAAAAGCAAGTTTTTCAATAGCGCAGTTAATGAAGTGCTCTTTAAGTAAGTTTGTTTAAATTGCTTAAATTACAAATTACCCAAATTGTGAAAATTATTCTAAGATCCGTTACTTTTATATTACAGTTTAGAGAAAAAACTGCGAATGATGAATTCGCCTAGTATAAGATTACAAACTTATGTACATCTAGTACGATTTTTACCTTGTAGTAAAATTACTCTTCTCAGTAGAGCTAAAAAACTTTATTTAAAAGACGCAGAACACAGAGTGAACGAACCGATGCAAAAGTAAGATAGTGTGTCAACTGTACAATACATAAGAATTTATTTTGATATTTATAATATTGTGCATAAATTATATCTTTTTTATATTTTTGTTCTTTGAAAGTTTTGATAAAGTTTGTTAACACTTTATAGATTAAAAATGCTCATCGATAATATTATGCCATCAGTTATGGATAAATATATGAAAGAATGTCAGAAAGTTGCTGATGAAAAGTAAGTAATTTTATTATATAATAGTATGTATTATTAGTGATTTGATATGTCACAGTTTTTATTCTTGATTTTTGCGATAGTTCACTTTTGCTCTCTAATAGTAGATTATATTTTAATTCTATTTATAATAAATTGTTTTATAATTTTTTATAATTCTATTAAATACAGTTGAATTAAAAAATCCAGTACATATAAAACTATAGTTTATAATTTCTTGAATATAAACTTATTGTAATTTTTTATTTCTCAGTCCTCAATTATACTGGGAGATATATCGGTACTGTTGGTAAGGCGCCCCTCGTAAGAGGAACCCCTTTCTATTCTCGCCTCTTCGACTGCTCTTTCTCTTTATCTTTCTTCTCTTTTTTACTGTCTTTAATCTTTTTTCCTCTAATCTAGTCATGCTTACATGCTTTTGCTCTCTCAAATTACCAACATTCATACAATCAATTATGTTTATACATATAGAAGAAAAGACATTTTATTATTTAGCGTGATCATTATTCTTCATCTATCACATTACTGAGAAAGCAGAGGAAGATGCGGGGCTTTTTATCATCAGTATCAGTGTTTAGTTCATCACTAGAATCATCTTTTGTGTCAAACAAAAAAACTGCATTTGATGTGGGACACAATTCGATGACTAGGCTATTTGATTATGTACTAAATATTATTACTAAAAAAGAAATTAAGATCGCGGAATTCTGTCACAACAAATGCTGATCATCATTTTGTCATCGCGAAATCATGAATCTTATAATATTATCTTGACTAGAATGTAATTAATTGATCGATTTCAGGGGTTTTGAGGGATCTCCTGCAGATGCAGAGAGCAGCGATGAAGAAGATAGTTCGTCTAAAAACACGGAAAAGCCAAAAATACCACGAAAACGATTTCCATGGACTGACGAAGCAAAGTTTGTTTGATCAAAAATATATAATTCATATAGATTGGATCATAATCTGAATGTGTATTCGCACATATATATGTAAATTTCAATTTTAGGAAACTTGTTCTTGAAATTGCAAACGCCAGGAGACATTATTTCAAAATTCTCAGATCAAGAAAGGAGAGTATGGAATCGTTTGTTGCTTCTTTCCTGGATACGAATGTATTACCATTATGGCCGCCCGGATACGTACGATTGCAAACCTTGCTAAAATATGCTAGTCCAGTTGAACCCGCGTAAGTAGTATATTATGCTGTTAATATATATTACATTCAATTGTTGATACACTGTCTATAAGCGTTATAAGAAACTTTCGCTATTTGTGCTTTGCTTCGTGCATGAAAGTCCCTTACTATGGTTTTTTCCTATTTTCATCAAAGTGAAAGGAGTGTGTGTTCGAAAATTAGGATCAAGATCCTTGAAGATTGATTTAACTAGTTTCTTTGCAAATCGCGATCAAGAAATCTGGCGCGTCACATGACTACGTCAGGAAGGTTAATTGATCGCTTCATGGTTTGATTATTGTATGTTTTAGGAAGGTCTAATGGATTAATACTGATTTCTACTTCTTCGCTCGAAACATTAACGGATTCCTAGAAAAAAAGTCATATTCTACGAAAGTGATACTCAATTTAATGCATTTATAAATATTAACAAGATTATATGAAATTATGATATTAACTTGTACGCAAATGTTTAATGTTAATGTTAATTTGTCTTTCTCGAATGCTTTTTTTAGTTTCTTGTACATGCAAAAATTGCTTCAATTATTTTAGTTAGCATACACTCTTTGTTATTATTATTAAATGCACACAGAAAATTTACTTTATATTTTTGTTTCTTACTATATACAGCTTGCCTCTTCCTGTCTTATATTTATACATTCCTTTGATGTCAAATATTTATGTGCTACTCTATATTAATGGATTTTTATGATTTTAGCATTAAGAAGAAGTTGAAGAAATCAAAAGAAATGGTCAATGCAAACAACGTTACCACTTCTACGAATACTCAAGTTTGCAATGTTGCAAAGAATGATGCAATAAACGTAAATAATATTTTGTCTCAAGAAAACGAGAGGACAAACACGAATGTATCCAAAGTTCAGATCATTGGCGAAAATTCGACGAATTTTGTAAGTCAAGCTACAGCGAAGTCTGATGTTAATACCGATAGAAAGCAACATAGTAATAAATATAAAGATAAGCATACAGAGAACAATGCGGGCCAACAGCTGGAAAGCGCTGCAGTCAACAATTTTACAGTTGGTAAAATTTCTGTAGTACCTACAGCACAACTAATGGCTCAAAAACCAACTAAGAGTCACGTTGAGAAATTTAATTTTATGGATTTAACAAACAGCTCGTTGTCCATAACACGTGTTGATTACGATAAATTATCGACAAAAATAACTGAAGCGATAAAGGATAGAGTTTCTATTACACCGTGTCCGGAACCTGTGAGCCTTTCTAAGACGAACGAAATTTCCCAAACAGGACATCATTCCGTATATAGACAAGATACTTCCTATTCGTCAGCACAAGCCTTGAAACATAGATTCTTGCAGGAAAATGCTGACGTTAAATGCGAAAAGAGATTGGACGACAAGGATGTTGACGCAACGGTCATGAAGACTGAAAAAAAAGAGAAGAAACGAGAGCGATGTGTGGAAGTCAAGCATAAATCATCACACGATCAGAAGAAAAGAAAGAAGGATCATAAGATGATTGAGCAACAGATAGGGCCTATTAATCAAGACGTAGTGCCTATGCCACAGCAAACAATCCTTTCAAAGGAGGAACAGGAACAAAGGCAAAATGAGGAAACAATTGCTGCAACTAATTTTCTTAGTCAGATCATCAATGATGATTCTTCGCCACGAGGCTTAACTGATAAACGGAAAGACGGTTTCATTACAGATGATACTTTAGCGAACGCAGTACAACCAACGGATCAGGAAAAGGATGTCCAGATGGTGATGAGATCGTTGAAGGAGTTGCAAGAGTTACAAGAAATGAAATACTCCCCTAATAATTCGCCGGTCGGTGGTACTATACAAAAGCCTGGTAAATCGAATGCGCAATATGTCACTTATCAGGAAGACTATCAACGATTGTATCTCAAAAAGGAAGATAAAATAAGGTCTAAGGAAGAAGCACAATGGTAGAAAAGACGTATCTTATCGCCGATTTGAAATTTTTTTTTCTTGGAGATGATAGTAACGATCAGTTAGTAGCGAAAGATAATAGGCGGATTCTCGATATTTATGTAATTACGTTTCGTTTCGAATGAACAATCGAGCGAAGGCTGACGGAAACTTCTTCCACTTATACAACGCCGTTATTGGCGAACGCAGCTATATAGATTTATAGCGATCATACTGTGTATGTCGTGTAAGGATTTTTAAATATTTTCAAAAAACCGCCAAATTATGTACATACATTACAAATTTGCTAGCGATAGTTTTGGTTGTATGTGTACAGTATAAGTATATAAATTATAAAATTCTAAGGTATTCAAAAGATGTGAATACACTTGGCGAATGAATAATGAGCGAACAAGTGAATGTAAAGTTGAATTTATTAGAACTTTCTATACCAGTTTTATAATCTAATTGGATGTGAATTAAATTTTGTTCGTATTTACTGTGCACGTACATTTTTACAAGATTCAATAGCGAAAATTCATATTCGCTCTCCGTTCATCATTTGTTCAGTGTGTGCATATCTTAATAAGTATTTGTGTAAATAAGTGAGCAGCGTCCAATCGCTCCGTGAATTGGGTGGTCTATGAAAATTTTATTTTCATTTATTCGACGAGCCTTCTGTGATTTTTTTATTGTGATTTTGTCGATTATTTCGAGATCGGCATTTAATATAATTTCGGCTACATACTTGTAAACGTTTTGTTTTAATCGTAAACATAAGCATATTAAATGCTCTTTTTTTTAATAAATAATATTGGACGAATGGATTATTAGTGTCCGTAAACTTTTGCTTTATATTTTCTTATATTTTTTGACCACCCGTATCACAGAGCGAGAAAAAGATGTCTTGTGTACTGTTCCTCCTTGTGTTTCATTTGTCATTATCATAATGTATGTACGCGAAGGAAAAGAAAACAATTCGATATACATTCATTTCTCGAAATTGCATTATTGCCTTCCATAAATATGATTTGTTATAGTATAATTATAATGGATTGGCGATTCGTCATAGATATTTATAAACAGATTGACGATTGCATAGAACAAATTAGAGTGCAAAGCTGTGGTATCGGATATATACATGATTTCGTAGGAGCAAAAAGTCACAATACTTCCACTGTACATTATCTTTGAACCGTCTTTTTTTTTGCTGTAACATCACAATAAAATATCTTCAACGCTTTATAGTGTTGGAGGCGGGAGAGTGCGATTATCACTATATTAGCTCAAGAAGGTACGTGCGAGCATCCGTTGCTTTCTCGACTTGCAAATTTGTGTGGCTTTGTATGTGGCTTGACTGAATAATAGACATGTTAGATAGTGTTTAGAAAGGGGGAGAGTGAAGACGTGCGAGAGAGAAAAATGTCTCAATGAGACGACAAGAGTGCGTGGAAGAGCGAGAGAGCGAGAGAGACAACTAGAATATTTTTGGAACACATAAAGATGACTAGTACTGTATTATATACCATATACCTTACCCACCCCCGCCCCTTCCCTAACTTACCCCTATGATACTTAGAATACGGATAAAGAACGTCTTGTACAATTCCGCATTGAGAATTTTCACTAAGACGACTTAAAATATAAGTTTTGAATATTTTTTACATAAGCCATACGATTTTTACCCTTCTCTTCTGCGTCATGTATTATTGGTGACATCTTGAGATTTTTTTCTTTTTTCGCTTACGATCCGAAAACAATTCTGAACAAGAACTAATAGTAACATTACATTAATGTTATAATTTCTTAATCAACAATATAATTGTTATGTAGTATTTATTTACAACATGTTACATGATATAATTTATATTGTTGAGAAGTTACATGATGTAATATTATTATCAGTTTGTGTTCTGCAGAGAGCCATACAGCACAGATAATTCTAACAATATTATAGCAATGTTCCAGTAATATTGCAAAATGTTGCAATATTACTGGAAGCAATGTTGCTGCAAGCTTCTGTGTTGTATGGAGACTTTAAATATAAGTTTTGAATATATTTTACACAAAAACTCTATTCTCTTCTGTACCATGGGACATATGCATTGTTGGTGATAAATTCATGATTTTTCCTTATTTTCTTTCGTAATTCATATCGATTTATTGGAAAACACAATATGCGAAAAGATCCAACGCTGTCATGAGTAGTGTGTACGACAAGAATGAAATTTCTGAAATTTTTTTACCAAATGTTCTCAAAGATTTTATTCTTACTTATATTACATTAATCTGACTTACCAGAGTTTTGTGGCTGCAAATTCAAAGTGTTATCATAAAATATAAAGTGTATCATCGTTAGATATATGTTGAAAGCGTTCGTACAAATTCGAACAATCCACTCGTACTCGGAATCTAATGGTTTTTTTTCGGACATTTCAATTTTTGCTTTTGTGTTGTCACATGAACAAGAAATGCAACTTTACAATTTTATTAATCATTGTTCAACATTTTCGATAACAACGAATAATGTGTCATTTTCTTCATTTTTCGATAACGGGACAATTTCAGAATGTGGAATAATGTGAATTTCTATCAATGTAAATGAACTTTAATCTCGGTCTAGCTTTACTTTTAATTTTTTTTCAATTCTATGTCAATCCATTAATTTCTGTCAATGTATAGATATTAGTTAACTTTAACATTGGTTTAATTTACTCTTTATTTTTCCCTTTTAGAAAGTTCATTTTATAATTTCAGTTTAATATTGATTTTTCTTTTTATCTTTTCTTTCCTAATAATTTTCTCTTTTACCATGTGTTTTCTTTTTTTTTATTTCTTTTACTCCGTACTACATTATTCCAGCAATATTGTAATGATAATGCAACGTTTTCAAAAATATTGCAATAAAACTTTTTTTCCTTTTATCTTTTATTTTTTTTTATATTACTTTTTTCTTATATTCACAGATCAAATTATTCCAACAATTTGCAATGACACTGCAACATCCTAATAATAATATTGAAAATGTCGCAGCAATGTTGTTGCAAACTTCTGTGTTGTATTCTATATAAGATTCTTTCTAATTATCTCAATCTACCAGATTATAATATCAGTTTGCACGAACATTGGAAAGAGTAAATTAATTAAGTAAATTAAGAGTAAAATCGAGATTAAAAATTGATAGCAATGAGTATAAGGCGATTTAAAGAAATCAGAAAGGAAATTTATTTCTTCTTTTGAAATTATAAATATTTCTAGCAAAGTTTATAGGCGACTGTTTTGAAAACGAATGCATTATTTTATAAAACGAAAGGCGCTCGCTTCTACTTTGATTCAATTTTATCAGTTTTCGAGACATCTGGTCGACCTCGTTCCTATTCTCGTTCATCGCGGCCTATAAAATCATTCGCGCGCGCGCGTCACATTTGGTCACATTTTCACGGGAAGTTGAGTGTCTCGTCGCGCAGTGCCGCTACAGTCGCGCGCGCCTCGTGACGTAATGCGCGCAGCGGTCTGAAGTGAGCGGGGGTGGGGAGGAAACGGCGGTCTGATGTGTGACCTTGCAGTGTTTGTAAACAGACACACGTTGCCGTCGCGAAGTGTTACGGACGATCGCCATCGCGAAGAGCGAGCCACTCCGAAGGCGCCTATTCGTTTCCGTGGATCGACGCGTGTCGTTCGCAACGCCATGGAAGTGGAGCCAATGTGCATCGTGGAGAATGAGACGGTGAGTGGCACGATTTTTCGACAATACGTGCGCTTGACAATGTGCTCGCGCGTGACGCAAACCTGTGCCATGGGGAAACAGCTACGGGTCTTGCGTGCGCGCACGGCCGGGGATTACACCACATTGTGCAAAGAGGGCGCGCGTCGGATGGATGTGTTTCGCGCGTTCCAACGAACGCGATGGTACGCGCGAATTGCAATTGTCCCAACATCCCAGGTTGCGAATCGATTGAGATCGAGCGAGTATAGGAGAAGCGGGCGGGATGGCAAGGGGGGTTGGTGTTTAGCTGATATTTCGTTCATGCGGTCAACCTGGCGCCTGACTCTGCTTAGCATTTTTCGCGACAGATGGCGCTGCCGTCTCCGCGCGATGGCGCTGATTTCGCGTCAGTTGAAATTGAACCGCGCCCGCGATTCAAATCATCTCCCGTTCGTTTACGGCGTCACAGTTGTTGCCTTGGACGGTTGTACGAACGATTCACATTGGTTTTCAAAATTCGCGAACCATCTTGACGAGCATTGCGGATAGAGTGGCGGATGCGAGTGTTTGGTTTTGGTATGTACTTTGCGAATTGTATCGCCGTCCGACTAGCTTAAATCATGTCGATTTCCAGTGGAAACTTTCCACGGCGAATTGCGTTCTAATTGCTTCGTGATTGAGAGGAAGTTCTATCCGTGAATTATTATAGCAAGTGTCATAACGCATCGAACATTTCGTGCAATCGTTAGTATTCATTTCGTTTCGTATTTCAAATTAATATTCTTATCGAAGTGCAGCAAGTGCGCGATGGATATATGATCGTCAGGTGTGCATACATACTTAAATAATTCGTGTTAAATTTAGCGCATTTTGTGTATCTTAAATGGTCCACCCCAATTTTTGTATTAATTTAATATAAAATAAATATGTTAGGAAATAATGCAAATATTATGTAAAAATTAATACAAGAATAACACTGACACAATTTGTAAGCAAATTGCGAAAGTATGTTTTTTTTAAGTAAAATTAACATTTATAATATATCAAATTTACATATTTTATTTATTTATCTTAGAATTTACATTTTAAAATACATTATTTTTATGTTATTTGTTCATTTTCTTCATTATAAAATGTTACTTCAATACTAAGAAATATTGAATATACATTTGATGCAAAGTTTATAAATAACACAATCATATTATGTTGTATTAATACTTAAATATGTTAAAAATTCAACATAACAATTTTAACAAAGATTAATTTTTTCACATAAATACAAAATATTTTTACTGTACATGCATCGTACAATTAACTGCGTTGATCGTGTTTTTTATCCTCCATCGGCAATGTTGGATTTTAAAGACATTGATTTTTCAATTGTGAATTCGGGTAGATGAATTTAAATTTGAAAAAACAAGCAAAAATGCAATTTAACTTTTTAATGGTAAAAATTTGTTAATGTTTTTCCAATAAGAATTTTTTCAGATTTTTATACAGTCCGAATACAATAAAAATCAATACTGAAGTTTGAAGAAGATCGTAGACAAAAGATGAAAAATTCACATTGCTGGCGAAGGATTAATAGTAATTCAAACATTCACTGAAAGAACCGTTTTTGGTATTTGGGATTATAATTACATGATAAAGTATTATACAATATATATATTGTTTTCAGAAACAATATTGTTCCTTTTGAAAGTGACATGTAAAAAAATTAAGTTTTTAGAAAAGGAAGAAGCTATTTTTTAACTAAACAGAAAATTATTGTGACATATCAGCAAAAAGAATATACTTTTAGACCAAGCCTATCCAATTTGAGCTCCGAAGTCAAAACGCAAAACTATCGAAAGATTTCAAGAACTAGTATAATAAAGTATTAATAAGCGTTACTTAAATGCGTATCAACATTTTACAATCTCCGAAATCTTATCTACATTGAATTTTGTTTACGTTGATGGCTTTGTGTTTTGACTCTGGAGCTCAAATTGGATAGGCCTGTCTTAGACACATCATCAAATATTATTTTTGTTTTACATTTCGTTTTACAATCCCTAAGAATCATTCCTTTTTTAATTATGACAATTTTATATCTTAGAAAATTACAACAAATCCGGAATAATTCAGTAAAAGTATACTGTTGGGGAATTTGTGTCAAATATAACTCATTTTGTCTTGAACAGTAAATTCAAATTTTTGTGTTCATTTAACATATATAAGATGAATATATTGGAAATAACACAGATATTATATAAAAAAATAATTACAAAAAAGATAATACAGTTTGTAAACTAACTGTCGAATATATTTTTTTAGTATAATTAACATTTATATATTAAATGAACACATTCATTTACCTTAGAATTTATAAAAATTTTAAAATAAATTAAAATAAATTATTTGTTCATTTATTCATAAATTATGTCATTTTGACACTAAGAAAAGTTATAAGAATCTCAGTTTAACACAAAATCTTTAAATAACATACAGTTAAATTAACACGCGAATATATTAAAAAATTCAATATAAATTGTTAATAAAAACTTCAGTTTCCAACACAATGTTGTTTTTACTGTGCAATACTATGTAATGTACTTTAACATATCAGCAGCTTACATTTATCTTGATTAGCTGAAATGGTTAAATTTATAATAACATTTCTTTTTCGTATTTCGATCATCAAAACTTAATTCTAAATGTTTTTTGTAGAAAAGAATTTCCTTTTTGCAGAAACGATATAATTCAAAAAAATGTGTCACTGTTATAGAAAGTACTATAATCTCTTTGAAAATCTTAAGAACACGATACAAGTGCTATTTGACGGACAGACTGTGAAGTTGAATCTACTTTTGGTAATTGATAAAATAATCTTTATCTAACTTATTCATGATAATGATTAAAAAATTACTTTTTTTTAATTGTGATCACTTTTGGTGTTAAAGAATGATATTCTTTTTAATATATAGAGTTATAAGTGTAACTATTGTTATTAATATTATAGCAATAAATAAAATAAACTATAAAATAATAACTACAAAAGTAGAGCTCTGTAATTATTTTATCATACAAATACAATATAATTATCATAAATACAAAAAAAATTTTTCTTTAGTTCTTTTTGTTCTTTTAGTTCTTTTAGTTCTATGAAATCATTAAATCTTATCTATGCGGTAACTCATGAGTCTATATTTTTTAAATCAGAATTTCATTTGTAATATTTTTTGAACATAAAACTCCTGATCATTCTGATTGTGTTTTAGGTATATTAATTCATTTCTTTTTCTTTAAAAAATCAAGCATACGCTTATTTCGAGTGTGAGAAACGCGGGAAACGGACCTCGGCATTTCGCGACACGATTGGTCCGCTATCTTTTCGATATCTCGATACTCGTAGTATCGCATCTCTATAAATTTTAAATCGCAGTCAGTCACGGAATGTCGCATCATGTATCGTGGGGATAATTTACAAATGTTCCGTATGTTTCGTCACTATTACATTCTATAAGAACAAATTTTGCTCAAATACTCATCGTAAGTATTTTATTGAGACTCATTGTCAGCCATGACACGCTGTTCATCATAATTAGTCACGTTTTTTCTCTGTTTGCTGAGCGAAGCTTTGTCTTCAGTCACAGTAGCCATCGGTGGAAGGGTTAAGCGATAATTAGACTAGAGATTGAAATTGGATTGAAATTTATCAAAGCAATCAAAGCAAAATTCATTCTTACTTTGATTGGTTAAATTTCAATCTCTAGTCTAATCACAGTTTTATGAGTTGGTATTCATAGCCAATTTTTATATTTAAAGTCGACTTTAAATATAAGTAAGTAAAGTATAATTTTAAGATGATATAAACCATTCACAGAATCATATTAGCAATATCTTAAAACATTACTGAGGCTAATATTACATTTGTTCCTAATGGTTGGAGTACAAATACAAAAGCTGATATGATTCATAACGCATAATGCATAAGAAAATGAATGAATCAAGATCCTTTATTTGCTTTCTTTTCATGAAATAAAAGACTTTGATTGGTTGATTATTTTTTATGCTTTTATGCATTATGCAAGAATCTGTACTTCTGCCTTAAGATAATTAACTATGATGACGCGCATCAATCAAAAGAATAAGAAATTGAGAAGAATTTTAATCAGAAACTGTATATTTCACAGTTTATAGTTTCTGATAGGTTGAAATTTTTAAGCGGGGAGCACAGTTATGCATTATGCATTAACGCATAATACATAAGGCATAAGAAAATCAATCAATCAGAATCATTTATTTCGTGAAAATGAAGGAAATGAAGGACTTTGATTGCTTCATTTTCTTAAGTATTATGTTTTATGTGTTGCAAGAGTCTGTGCTCTCCGATTTAAGAACCGCGACACAGATTTGCATAACATATAACGCATAGTGCATAAGAGAATCAACCAATCAAAGTTCTTCTTTTCCGTGAAGTGAAAAAAAAGGAAGGATTCTGATTAATTGATTCTCTTAAGCACTATGCGTTATGCAAAAGTCTGCTTTATTCTCTGCTTTATTCTCCTTGTTTCCTGTTCTTTTGATTGTGCGTAGCCCTTATGAATACCGACCATTAATCGCGATCGGCGGCGCGGTACAATTAAAATGGCGGCGCGCCTCCGCGAAGCGCCGCGCGGTGACGCCAGCGTCACCATCGCGCACATCGTTCGCGGGCCGCCACGGGCACGATCCGCGCGCGTCACGTCCCTGCTTGAGAGCCTTTTGGCCCGTGAACTGCGCAGTTGACAGAGCCCGCACGACGCGTTGCACCGGTGAGTTTTCCCTCCAGATATTTTTCGCGCGACGCCCGGCATGTCTCCATGTCGGCGTCGCGACGCCGTCGCGCGCGAGCACCACGGCGCTTCGCGACATATCGCGTTTTCGTTTTCGCGCCGCGCGTCTATTTCGTATCACGACGCGAGAAACGCCTTATATGCACACGCGTATGTAACGTTTCGCGGCGCGGCAACGGGCGCCTTTCCGTTGCCCGTTTCTGTGTCGGTGTGCCGTCGCGACGCGCGCGTATGCGTGCGCGCGCTCTCGTTCTTCGTCTCTCTATTTATCTATCTCTCTCTTTCTCTCTTGCTTGCTTTCGACGGTGCGGCACGATGTAACTGGGACACCCGCTCGAGTCCCATCCGAGACGATCGTAATTCATAAAGTGTCGCGACGTTTTCTCCGCCGCGACGCCGACGCGCCGCTCCGGTCGATTTCGGAGCCCGCCGTACCACGGGCTTTCGCGTCGCCCATCCGCGACGCTACTGCGCAATTCAGCGACGACGCGTGTCACCATCGAAAGCGTGACTTGTGGTGGCCCACGATTTTTTAGCAAACCACGCTTTTTCGTGCGGAAAGAAAGAAAAAAACCTCGAGACGCACACGTAACTGGCACGCTGAATAATCGCGAGCTATTCTTGGAGCAAGATGTTTTGCGATACCGCCACGTATTCGTATTCGTATTTAACGAGCTTATCTTGCAAAGGGTTTTCGCTGATAGCTATTTTGTCGATTTTGAATCGGAAACGAATCGAACGGAAACGCATGCACATTGTGTGCACAAAGAGACGCTCGTCCAAGTTCCAGCGGTTAAATTATATTTAGAAATCATATACTTCGAGAGAAGCTACAAATGCGATAATTATACTTGTTTAAAAATTATTTATAATTTTGATGTAAGGATTTGTATTTATACCTTACTTATCGATAAATGCTCACAATTATTTTTGAGATTCTATTATAAATTAAATTGTATGTAAATTGTACGCATTTATATTTATTGCATAAATATAAATCATAAAAGTGAAGTATAAATACAATACCTACATATATCTACATATATTTATTAATATTATATATATAAATTTATTAAATATAATATAATATATCAAATGTAATACATATTGATTAAATATAGAGAAATCAGAAAAGTAATTATTTAGAAATCTGATTTGAAATTTTTGCACTGAAAAAAATTCATTAAATCTTAATATATATTTTTGTAATAGTACTAAGTATTTATTCAATAGAAATGATAATTAAATTAATGGTTCTTGTATAAAAAATAAATGTTTATATTTAATAAATATATATTTATTTAGAAATATAAATTTAAACAAATATTTATTAAAATTAAAAAATAAACATAAATTAAAAATTTTTTTGGAGTGTTTTCAAGATTCAACAACTATTTGGAATTGTGAATATAAATATCCAAATAATTTTTTTAGAGTTAATAATTTTGTTGCCAAGTTACCTCTTACGGCAATTTTTTAAATACATTAATGTTTGTTTGCAGTTGTATTGCTCGCGTATTGAGAAAAAGAATGCTTTAAAAATGTATTTGTGTTATTTTGTTTATTTCACTGACATAAAGCTTTATTTAAACGGCAAAATAAAATTTTATTCCTAACAAATTATTTATTTTATTTTTTTACAGTTAATGATATATTTCACAAAATATATATATATTTTATCACAGTTAAATTTCCCTTATAGCTAAATTTTTTTATAATCTATAATATTGGAGAAAACGTCACACATTTGCGAATATTTTTATTTCTTTCTCTCTATGTACACATCTGATATTATGTCTGATATAAAATACCTGAATTTAATATGATAATGAATGTAGGCTTATTTACTGCGTATTGCAGCATTGCTTAATTTATGTTCTATCACTTATGTACCTCTCGTCTTCTTACCTCTATCAATTCATTCGTACGAATTATTATATCTTTGCAATTAAGAATTTATATTGATTTTTTTAAATTTTTAATTTGTAGTACAAAAATAGTAGTAATTAATATAAAAAAGGTTAGACGCTCATTATTTTTAAAAAAATAAAATTTTTTTTTCTTAGGAGAGATATTTCGCCTTCGTTTAATATAATTGCTATGGTTTATTTTTCATATTAATTTCTTATTTGCATATTTATTATAGAAAGTCCAAAAATTGTAGTAGGCGGAAGGAATTCTGAAAGTTTCTTTTACAAGGAAAATATATCAAATTTAATGAAGAATCCATGACTGGAAAGCTCCGTCATTACTTCCGAAACGATTCGTATTACATTGCGTTACGCGAAAATTCACTAAGCATCATCTCGGTTAGTTGAGAAGTAATTGAGGTTCATAGGCGAAGGCATCGAGGCATCGGCGTCTTTTAACGAATCCGCGATATTTCCTTCGTATCACGTCCTTGGAAACAAGGTTCACAATCTCGTGTCCGAGCGAGGAGTTACGATTGTACGTGATCGCTCGTTGTCCTTCGTGCTTCTTCGAACCGGAGATGCAAGCGAGTATACGCTACGTGAGACGCTTCGATGCACGCAGTAAAAACGTTTAATCGAAGTCGTGATAATGACGAAAGCCTGTACAAAAGAGGGAGACGGATGACCCTTCGCGATTGTACGCTTTACGTAATTTTGTCATCGCCAGAGCGTAGGATAATGCGTGATTTTTGCAATTTAGAACATCTTTTTCTAATTTAAAAATTAGAAAAAAAAAGGAAAGTAAATCGAGTAATATGAGATTTGAAAAATACAACGAGGTGATTGTATTCCACTTTGTAATTGTTAGATTTATATCTACTTAAACCAATGTAGGTTAATTTTAATCTTTGTCTAACCTGCTTGCCATTTTTGTCTGGTGTTTAAAAATTAGAAATAGATGAAGAGAAAATTAAATGATATAAAAATGAGATTTCAAAAGTATGACAATATTGAGATTCTAATATTTTGTTCTACGCAATTGTTAGATTTATGCCCATTTAATAAAACAGTGTAGATTAATTTTCTCGGTCCGATTTGTTTTTCTAATTCTATTATCTTTTTTTCTATCATTGTAGATTAACTTCAATTTATCTTATTCTTTATTTTTTTTTTATTCTAAGAATCAGAACAAGAGATAAAGAGTAAGTTAAATCAAGATTAAAGTTAATCTACGTTGATAAAAATGACGGACGGAAGAATTAAAAAAAAATGAAGTTGATATGAAATCAAGATTTAAAAAAATACAACGAAGCGGTTAATATTTTGCAATTGTCAGATTTATGTTCGACCAAAGTAGATTAATTTTAACGTCAGTCCAATTTATTCTTCATTTTTTCTAATTCTTAAAACTAGAAAAAGATGAATAATAGCGAATTCGATCACTTGCATGCTTTACATCAGATTAGTGTATACTAAAAGCTACTGTATATGAAATTAGTAAAATTAAATATTAGCAAAAATTAGTAACGTTAAATATGAAAGCAAATATTTTAAACAATTAAATACAATTAAATACCCTACAATGATATTACGCGTTAACAAAATATACGTGCATTATTTCATTATTCAAAATTGATTATGTTATGCCACTGCATTCAGATATTTCATATAGCAGCCTTTAATGTCCATTAATCCAGCATAATGCGAGTGAATTACCGAATTCACCATAAGTTGAACCGAGATTAAAGTTAATATTGATGGAAACGAATAAATCTAACAATTGCATGGAATGTATTATTATCTCAATAGTGTTGCATTTTTTTTGAAATCTTCTTCTCTTTGAAGGATTTCATATTGTCCATGAAATCTATAACGATAAGGACATTCCGTAACTTTGAGGAATATCTTGCGTATGAAATATTTCAAGATATCGTATTCATAGAGTTATCTAATACTGGCATCATCTCTCTCTCTCTCTCTCTCTCTCTCTTTCTCTTGCTGTTGCTGAATTTGAGCAGAACTTTAACGTCCCTTGTCGCGGATAGTTTCTGCCTTGTCGGTATTGCAAACGTTATCATTCTCGTTATCATTATCATCACCGATATAGCTTTAAGGTGTTACTGTTGCTGCTGCAGCAAGCATCATCACTCTAGTAACGTAACAGAGGATCTTCGCGTTCTTAACGTCGTCACTCGTTCCGTGCTAGTATCTCGACGAGCCAGGTTATCACGAGAAGCGCTCCAGATGTTGCACGACATTGTACAAAAGAATCTTTCGCCGGCCGCAATATCTTTAGCACAATATGTGGCGATGTTACCGACTTTAATAAGTATTATATAATGCTTGGTTTGAGATTGAGCTTGCGATGCATTGAATTTATTAGTGGAGTTTGCGAAAGTCTAAAGCTTTAATCTCATCTGTTTTTAAAATCATGAGAAAGAATATTCGAATCTTGAAATACTACCTTATAATGATGATGTTTATCATCATGAATCTTTACGTATTTAAAGTTTTAAGCTGATTTTTTAATGTAATTTTTAAATAAAATAAATGCAGAAAACACAACGAATCTAATCTCATTTTAAATAAAATAAATGAGAAAGATTCAGGAAATTAAATAAATTCTTATTTATATTTTATTTGAATTGAATCTTTTTGAAGGAGAGGAAATCTGCGACGTGACGAGGCAAAGTTTTGTGATCTTTTTGAATTTATATCTATTTTTTATACTTTCAAGTTACTTCTTGCACACATTATAAAACGCGTTTCAAAAAGTCGCAGACAAAGTATATTAAATTCTTTAAAGGATTTATAGGGCATTTTCCACTTTCTTCCTTTAAATTTATTTCATGTCTCAACATATGCTGTTTTCTCTTTCAGTAAAATTATAGTTGTAAAAAAAAGGGTTAAGTATTCGTGAGTATAATTAATTATTATTGGAAAAATAATTATAGTTAGGTACTTTATTTTTATAGTTATTATTGCTATAATTGCTATTAGTAATAAGTATATTTATAGTTTATATTCTTTTATATATAAAGTTATAAGTATATTAATATTAATGTAATTAATATTAATTACTAACATTATATTATATTTATAGTTTTATGTAGTACAAAAATTAAAAATATATTAGCATCGAAAATAAAAAAACAATATAATTATTTTCAATTCTATATGTATATATTCTTTACACAGAATAATAAACACAATTATTATTACTAACATTATAGCAATAATAATCACAAAAAAAATGGAGCTGCAATACCATAATTATTTTATCACACAAATACTTTTCTTTTATACGCATGGTTATTACAAAACTGGAAATCAGAGAATTTAAAGAATTGTTAGGGAAATGGAATACTGTCACGAAAAAGAGGGAATTTTGCAAAAATTTCTGGAAAATTAAAATTCTTGACTTTAAAAAAGTTCAATATACGTACATCACACCTACGCAGTTTTTGAAAACTACTAACTTAATAATTAAAAGTGCAAGCAATATTGCAGTAATTGATAGTAATTTACATTGCTACATTGTTAAGTTGATCTCCCAACAAAATATTTTACGGTTTTTAAATACGGAAAATAAAAAATACTTTAAAATATTATTGAAAATCAAGGAAAATTATAAAATTTTGTCTAGAAATCAGGGAAAAAAGTTATAGAATTTTAGAATGAGAAATTTGTGATAACTCTGATATTATATTTATTATTTTTTACATGTTGTTTCGCTGTTCAATATTTCGAATGCATCATCGAATTGTCATGTGCGGTGTGCAAAGTGCACGTACATCATGCGGTTCATTGTCTTTCGAGTCGCCGCGGCGTATATTGAATCATTCTTATTTTTGTTTACAATGCGTATTGATACTACGGCCTCGGCCGATTATAGTATCTTCTATCGACGCGGAGAAAATTTATATCCACCTCGAGATATTCCACGATATTATTTCTCTTTGTCGTCAGGATCTACGTCCTCCTTTTCGCACATGCGTGCACTCTTTATGTCGTTTGACTTTCATAAATTATTGTTTGCGACGTGAACGAATGCGATCGCATAAATCCAATCGCGCTCTCTTTGTCTCCTTATCAGCCTATGTATGCTAGCAGGAAAATGTTATACATTCAGTTCTATATAGTTTCTTTGCTGCACTATTATACGTTACGTACCTAGTCGTTGTGTAATTTTATCTCGACATCTTGAAGAAATTTTAGATGAAGTAGAGCACATAGCTCCGAATCAAATCAGAGTAGAAAACTTGCTACATTATCAAAATTATTGCGGAAGGAATTATATTTTATACATTTAAAATTATATTTATACTTTGGAATTATATATTAAAGAAATTTCATTAGAAATTTAAGTAACGTGTAAAAGAAGCTTGTAATTATGAGGTAACTAAAAAGTAATGAATGGTTTAACTGAAAACTAAGTTACGGTAGTCTTAAATGTAATGAATGTGTGCATTAAATTTCATACAAATCCATGGAAAATTTTATGGAAAGTACATTAAATTTAAGAGAATTTTATGAAAAGTACGTTAAATTTCATAGATATATACACAAATATATTTTCCAGTTACAAATACCTACATTATAAATTTAATATAATTTAATTATATTTAATGTGATGTTATGAAATTAAACTTGTGTAACTTATAATAAAAGTATATTAAATTTCATGATATTTTTAATAGTGTATTTCATATATTTTACAAATTTTTACTGATTTTTTAAAATTCTACGTTCGCGATAGACTTTTTGTTACAACTACAGGATATTATGGAAAATACAATGGAGATGGTGCTTTTCGTTCTAATTTTATATCGGAGATACGAACATATTTTCGTTGTGATACGCGCGAGAGTACGCGCGAAATACGCGTAGCGGGGGAGAGCGACGAAATTTACGTGATTTTGGTGCTCACGCAATGATTTCACTCGCACTAGCCCATTGTGCTCGCGAAACATCCCCGTCCATTGTTGTACATAACGTCGCTGGAGCAGCGGCGCGGCTGGAAAATTACGAGGGAGCTTTCTCCGCCTCTTTCCGTGCCTCCTACTCTCTTCCGGTTACGCTAGTCGGGACGAACAATGACCTGGAAAAGCTCAAGAAAGCTTTAAGCCCGCGACTGTACACTCCCCGAGACCAGCTCTCCGCAGCTTTGTCGTCGCAATTCGAAACGGCAACAAAAAAAAACATCGCCACAAAAATACCACCCGCAAAACTACCGCAATAATATCACGAAATCAAATAATATCTTTATGAAGTGGGTTAATCGTATATATGTGTATAAGCTTGAAAACTTGGTTCGTAACTGTCGTTATTCACGCGATCATCTGATAGAGTTTAAAAATTGCAAACATTTTACTCTAAGAAAAGTATTACCAAGTGTTTAAAATGTCACCAAAGTTCGATTCCCCTGAGGTCGAAATCCGCTTTTCCGCTCTATGGAAAATTGGCGCTGGCCTCGTTGTAACTTTCATAAGTTCTCTCTCTCATTGATGCGGATCGTTAAAAGTCTTACGTATATACGAACGAAACGTAACGCGATGAGCTAAATACGGCCTTCGAACGCGGGGACCGACGAAAATAATCCTCTGTTCGAAGCAGATAAGCGCTGTTGCGCACCCGGGGAAAATGTGCGTGACTTGGTGTGAGCGGACCGGAGGATTGTGCAACCATCGAATGGAGGTAATAATAAGATCGTGGGCACGGTGAATCCGGTAATTCTTGCTCCGTGCATTCACCGGCCTGTGCTTTATTATCGTGAGTGACGCGCGCGCAAGAAAGAGAGAGAAAGAGAGAAACTGTGCATGTATTTCACAGCGCAGTGTATTGTGAAATCTTGATGAAAACTTGGTAAATTATTGTACACCGTAAATTCAGCGTTTACGCGCATGACGAAAACTTTACTCCCGGGCTAAAAGCATTAGCGTTCGGGATTTTATAATGCGTGAATTTTCATCGGAGGATGATCGTTTTTTTTTTTTTAATTAGAGTCATCTTTTTTGCTGAAGCTTGCGTTTTTTTGCACGAAACATAATGTCGCGACCGCGAACGTTTTAAGTTTTCGGCGTCAAAGGACCTTGCAGTGACAATAAATTAGCGTTAATCGCCGTTGGATGATTATAAAAGTTTAGACACGCGCAAAATTTCCTTCCGTAAATCATTCCGCAAAATGAGAATTCAAGACGAAAGAGTTGAGCGTGGAAGGCAGCCGGCTTTTACCTCGTGACCACCATAGTAAAACGTTCCTATCCCTCACTTATGTCTACTTTGTTCCATTTCGGTCCACTTTAGTCCAATTTGTCTAACGTCCATTTTCCGCCGAGCGTCGCCTTCGGTAGGGTAAAAAAAATAGTAAAACCAACTAGAAGTACCTTTTGGCGCGAGCATCTTTCGCGGACGTCCGGTTTTATTCTAATATTCTTGGGATTGTTTTGCCGGAGGAATAAAAACAAAAAAAGAAAAAGAGAATGAAAGGAAATTGCGACGTGCGGCCAACAAACTCGGTTACTAAGGCAATTAAAATTAACCATGCTAATAAAATGACGCTGAAATTCGAGAGGGCACTCGAGTGTGAAAAACAGATAATCCTGGAAGCAGAGCGGAGAAGATGAGTGAGTCCAATGTGGGTGATTCACAAACATGCGAAGAAACGGTGTGACTAAGAGGAGAATAAGAGAAGGGAAACGGTGTGAAGAATCGCATTTTAAAGGGTCACGTTGAGAGAGATCGCGAGAATAATTTGGCTAATAACGGAAATTAATTGCGAGCACGCGTTATTCTTCTTCGAAATTCGAGAGTACCGTGCAACACGAAAAAGCTGGCGTAAAAGAACAGCAGCGGTAGAACGGCGATGGTGTGCGGTTGTAATTAAAGAGTTTTCTCTCGAAAAGCGATCACCTGAAACTCGCGTTCGGTAGAACGCGAGGTAGGAATGCGATCTAATGAATGGCTTTTGCTCAGGGTTTTAAATGACTGGTAACCGTAAAGGAGAGCTCGCGTCGTTAACTCGATTTTGTAGCGTAATATAATCTATCCGCACTTTTCGTTATTAATTATCCCGTTGATCGACGAAGAACATTTCTTCTTCTAATTTTACGGCAACTATTCAGGTTGGATTAAGAAAAACCCAAAGTTCAATCTTCTCGGTTTTCGCAACGAACTTAATTTCTGATAGACTAACTCGGGAGAGAGAGAGAGACACACATAGAGAAATATGCGGTAGATTCGTGAAGGAATAACATATTTAAAGATCTAAATGATGAAGATGGTGATGCTCCTTTGCAGCAGCTACCCAAGACTTATTTATATTTCACAGTAATTCTTGAGCGGTTTTCAGGCAAAGTGAATTTTTTAGGTGCATTTACAAGACTGAGTGAAAATTTTAATAAAGTTAAATAGATTTGGGTCTTCTAACAAACCAGTTTACAGCGAGAATATTTGCCTTGTTTTAATTTATAACGGTAAAACAGACTCCTGCGCGTGTAATGTGCCTCTATATTTTTATATAGACCCGTCAGAGATTACTTCGATTGAAGTTTTGCTTTGCGAAATGAATACAATTCGAGAATGAATTATTATGAACGTACATAAATAAGCTTTTTATTTATTTGCTTTTTAATAATTTGGTGTAAATTAACTTTTCCTGTATAACGTCCAGTTTTATCTCATTATTTTTTTGATTTCACAACATTTAACATTATGTATCTTTATGACGGAGCTCCAATTTAAAATTCTGTTAAAACGAAATTCATAAACAGAAGTAAGAGAATATGATTAAGAGAATATGATTTTAACATCTGTCGTCTCCTTTAATATTTGATTAATTGAGAGGCTTATAAATGGTTATTAATGGTTAAAAATTCTATGCAAAAAACGATTGTGCTCAGGTATCTAAAAAGATATCTAGATACAAATCTGAAAACAATTTTGTTGAATTATAATAATGATGTAGAAACTTTAGGCAATTGATGAGCAATGCTGCAAAAAAACTACAAAATATTTTGATATTTTAGCAATCAATTTGAGCGTCCTACATAATTATTTTGAAAATAACATTTTCAAATCTGTATAAACTTTCAAATCTGTTAGCTAACTATTAAACTCATAGCATTAAATTATATTCAATTTAAGTTATTTTTAACTTTTATAGATCGCCTTCTTCTAATATATCTTTAACTTAACTGAAACATTGAAGTTAAACAATTCAATTCAAGAGAATGTATTGAAGTTAATTCAAATTTAGTTTCTTATTTATTAAATACACATAACGTTAATATGGATGTTGTTTATTTCGAAACTAATCGCGAGAAGTGAATTGATTTGCATTTTAACACACATGGAAATTAAAAATAAGAAAATGTTATTAAGTCAGAAGTTGAGTTTACCATTGTTTCTTTGATATTTCAGTGTACATATTTTAAATATTATTTCAATCAATCGTTCTTTTTGTGTATAAATGTCTCGATAACTTTGTTTGCACTAAAATGTATTTCAAAGAATTTGTCATCAAGAAATGCATACGATAAACAGGTTGGAACGCCACGTAGATCTATAGCAGAAATTTAATATCTCTGAGAGCACATCGGCGTTGATATTTCAAATTATCGTTAACGGACGTCAGTGCATTCGAAGGCTCGAAGGTGTAAAGGTGATGATGGCAGCAGCGGTGCGAACCGTGTCGTTGCATCTCCGCTACATATTGTGTGCAATATGCTTTGCGGGCATCCTGTACCCGGTGCAGTGGTATAGTATCGAGCATCCGGTTCGCCATGGCGAGACGACATTAAGGGTTTCCCATTGAAGCGTACCTCGGCTTGATTAATGTTAAAACGGTAGGAAGCTTTAAGTCCAACCGTCGGACGTTGTCGTTTTTTTTATGGTGCTTGCTTTTAGTAATTCCTCTTAGTCCTTTTAAGTAATAAAAAAATCTATTTTTATATACGTGTAGCACGTGACCGATACGAGTACAGAAAATGTATCCATAAAAGATAATGACATTTTACATCGCTGCTTTTAGGGCAAATACGTTTTTTCTAGACGGGTTAGCTTCCGCAGAGAAAAGCATATGCTACGTCTAGAAGTGGCGTGAAAGCGTTGTATGCAGAAGGGCTTACAATATAAAATTATAAAGTAGGCTATTGTCTCTATCTCTTGCTATTATAACGAGAGTATTTCCTTAAAAAGATTTTATTATATAATCTCGAGACTATCTATTAAGAGAATATTGATAGATATTGTACATATTTTGGCATAATATCTCCATGATGAGAGAAATTTAGTATGCAAGTAGGAAGTTCAGGAAATTCCAGTTTTTTTAATATTATTAGACCGCAAAAAAGTTACGTCGATAATGCGCTAACAGATTTTTTTCCATGTAAATGCAAATTATAAAAATTAAAACGGGTATTGCCTTTACGGAAACTCGCACTCCGGTGGTAGGACCGTGTCCAATTTTCTGTAACGGCATCTAGTAATCGAGTTCAGATAACTGAAATTACTTTTTAAACGAGAAATATTGCTTCGCATGTTTTTGCTGGTAACGACGAAAAACGTTAGAGAAAAATACCTTAAAATTTTACATTCGCGCAACGATGGAACTTTACGTTTCACTTTCAATAGTTCTGATGATCGTTAAAATCACAAGCTCCATGAAAATGATATTTGTATAGAACATGATGAGTTCGCTCGTTCATGAA
>Ga0157364_1000150_pt1 | contig 34363 bp, 34 predicted proteins | sample AttsexASBM2_FD_111476 | JGI IMG/M metagenome (GOLD analysis project Ga0157364, IMG submission 111476) | Fungus gardens microbial communities from leaf cutter ant in Ribeirão Preto, State of São Paulo, Brazil - Atta sexdens ASBM2 | ecosystem: Host-associated > Fungi > Mycelium > Unclassified ...
AAGAAAAAAAAAAATATATATATATATATATATATATATATATATATATATATATATATATATATATATGAAGCTTTAATAATGGCATATGCTAGTAACGTAACTCACATTAATGATTGTTTTTGGCAAAATATAATTCAATTAGTCATTAAAATTCATTACAATAGGTAACATCTATCAATACAAGCTCGTGTTTTCTTTAAAAAAAAAAGAAAAAAAAATTTTTCAGACAATTACTTTACTTTCTTCCTTTCAGAATTAAACTTTGCCATTGTGATGATTCCGATGATGATTATTAAGAGCGTTAATTCTATGATAAACTTTAAAAAACTTATACTGTGTGTGACGTGTGCACATGTTATAAAACATCAAGGAATCCACAGTATCGATTGCAGTAATATTGCTCAATTAATAAATAAAGCTGGAGCAACTTCCAGTTCATTAAACAGATCCTATATAGCGTACAGAGATCCATCTAACATCGTGTATCAAGACTTCTTTTTTTTTTAGTCGAGTTTAGTTTAGAAGTTGTATTCATTTTTATTTACAAGGAGATAAAAGACACTACAAAAAAGAGGTCTGTTCTTTTGCAACTGAACTTGTTACATCTCATTCAACATAGATCTTTAAAGGATGTCTTAAAGACATCTTTAGAAAACATTCTAGAGAATATTCTCAGAATGTTCTTTAAATAAAGTATAAACACAGTTTATCTTTCTTCTCTTTTTCTTCACGTTGAAGAAAAACAGAAGATAAAGATGAAGGTGCAAAAAGTTCAATTAAATTTTCAAGCAGAAGACATAGTGATTTTTTTCAGCAGAAAAAATGCTTAGTGTGATTCTTTAATATGATTAAGTCCTACATTTAGATTCAGTGAAGAACTAAAGCAAGAACTTATCATATTAAATTGAACGCTCATTAGTTCTCTTTGTCGAATGCAGCCAGTATAACAGTGGTCATTTTATCCTTAACATTGATAAACAATGAGGATATAATAATTGCTTTTCATTTTCACATAAATGACTGTAATCTAAAGTTATATATTTTATATTCAGATAATGATGTCATTGCTTGCTTACTCAACAAAGTTATCGCACAACAACATAGATTTATGGAGAGGGAGAATCTTACTTTTAATATTAATTAACAAGACTTATTAAAACACATTATAGATAAAAACTCAATTGAGTTTTATATGTCATAATGAAAAGTAACATACGATGTCAATTGACATCACAAATGAAAATTATTTAAGTTTTAGTTTAAATGGAAAGCAACTACTGATTCACATAGTTTACATTGTCACCTGTCTCTTGCCAGAAAGCACTCATAAAGAACATATCTAAAATAGTAAGAAAGGCTTTTTAGAGCCTTCTTTTCCTTCCAGAAACAATGTACAATACCTCGCTGTTATGCCAGTGCAGATCACGTGTTATCTCCGTGCATGCGGTACCTATCAAAAAAAAATATTTTTGAAATAATTTTCGGTTGAAGAGAGTCCTTTTAACTCTTCCTTTAGGTTATACGGCACAGGATCACGCGCGATGAAAAGTTAAAACGCGATAAAAGGTGACGTCCACGACAGTCCACAATTACTGCAATCGAGAGGCTGCGACATGAGGAACACGCGGGGCGTGAATGTGCGGGCGTGCAAGCGTGAGTTTTTTTCAGGATGGCGTTCAGTTTGTGGGGGGTGGAGGGTGGGAGAATGGGAAAGGGGAGGGGGAGGGGGGGGCTAGCACAGGTCGGCACCGTTATCGTAACCGCGTCCTGCTTGAGTACGGGACGTCGGCGGGGTATTCTTACCTTGGTCACGCGGTATTGCGAGGCCTGCGCGGGGCCTCAGCGGAGACTCAAGACTCTAACGAGGCTTCAAGGCAGTCGGCGTCACCCGCGATGCTGACGTTTTTCTCAAGTCACCGAGCGTGACGAGACTCGGCGGACTCGGGGACTCGTGTCCTCCACGACGGCGCTTGGCCACACGAATTCTGCAGTCTGGTCTGCCGCAAGAAACACGTCTCGGATTTCCTTAAATTCTTGCTCTAGGATCACTCTAGGACACTCTAGGCCAGTTCGTGGCGCAGGTAATACCGTCGATCCACCACCCGGTCGTCGCGCAATTGTCGCGAGAAGAACAAAGCACGAACGTCGAGATGAAGAATAGAAACTGCAGAGAACGGAGAGAAAACGCACGTCCGTTTTACGACCACAGGTTACCAATATTGCTAGATAGACATGCGAATAGGCTCATTTATAAACAGATATGTCAGGAACCGACCAATCGGCTACTGAGCGGTTGTTCTCTCATTGGTATATAATCATATGACCGGTATTTATAGGTAAAGAATGGCTGTGTTTAGTACAGAAAACTAATCAGTTAGCGCTTAATGATTCTTTAATACGATTGATTCCAATACTTAGATTTAGCGAAGAACTAAAGGCAAGAATTAAGGACAAGATCATCAGACAGCCAATGGCTGCGTTCAGCAGACTCAACAATTGAGCAAGTGCTCGTTGTTATTAGTGTATTCACATTCATTAAATCATCCAATCAGCATTTTAGATCTAGAAGAATATATCAATAGCAGCGAGCGTTTATTCAAGTGTTGAATTCGCTGAACGCAACCATTGGCGGAAATCCCGTTACGTGTCTGAGATTTCGACCAATCGAATATCAGAAATAGAGCTCATTTGCAGTGTGAATGAAAATTTGTTTATTATGGCTGAACTAATGTACTTTTTGGAATTTAAAATAAAATAATGTTTATTGAAAGCGAGGAAGAGAGTTCTAGTACAGACTAGTGCAGGAACAGAAAACAGACAGGACATGAATCATGTAAATTTCAAATGAACTTAAAACTTGATTGGCTGACAAATCCCTTTACTACTTTCAATTCACTAAACATCCATGGAAGTCAGAATGGATTAAACTGTCTAATTCTACTCTGTCCATAGGATCTTAATTGATAAGATATTTTTTAAACATTTCGTAACAAAAATAGTTTTAAAATTATCTTCTTTATTTTATCTTTCAATTTAAGCATTAAATTATTGAAAAAGTGATTGTGAATTGTTGTTGTTTTATTGGAATATATAACTTATAAGATAATATATATTATAATATATATAACTTTAAAATTAAGCAATGTATTAATTAATATAATTAATTTATATAATTAACAATAATTCATAAAAGTTAATGATGCAATAATTTAGAATACAAAGAGAATACAAGATTTTAAACATTGTATTATATTTTCCAAGAATCTATTTATTTAAGGCAGGTTTGAGATCGATACAGCAATTCAAGATATCTCATTATGTTTCATATATTGCAGCTATATTCTAATTTGGAGATGGAAGATAACAGAATAATATTCCAAACAGGAATGTATATTTATTTTTCCATCATTTTCATTTCCGTATTCTTCGATTTTACACACATATATCTTTAATGATAAAAAAAAGAAATAATTATACAATCAATTATATACATATATTGAACATTGTTCTAAGAGTTTATTATCGACTATATGTTGTCAGATGAAAAAAAGAAAGAAACTATAATATTACTCGTTATTTCTTCGTCGCGTAGAAATTACGAGGATGGAAAGACGTCTACACGATAAAACGCTAAATATAAGAACGTATATTATCTTTCAAGGATATTATATCGAACGTTTCGTCTAAGAATCTATAAAGATGGACGCCCCTCTAAAACTTATCGTTTGCGGTTCGATCGCAAGGATTAAAATAGCTCGAATGTTCTCCCAAGTCTCGAGGGTTCCGTCATTGACTCTCCTTGGTCGCTCTGGTCATTTTGCATCGATAGCTGCATCAATTTATCAGCCAATGCAGGATTCGTCTGCATCAGTCGAAGTAGTCTATCCACAGACGCACTGCAATCAAGTTATTTTATGTCTAATAAAACTTCTTGCGATTTTGATAAAAATGCGTTGAAAATCAGTGATCGATTAAATCCCAACTAATTTAATCGACAATTATTTCAAATGGTAAATTTTTTAAACACAACATATTTTTTAATATCATTCATTATTGACTTTTTTTTTCAACGCATTCAACAACTAATAATTAATTTTATATTAATATAATTTCACATTAATAATTTTATATTATTTATAATATTTATAAATATTGTTGATTTTTTTTTATATATTACTTTAATTATCAATTGAATTAATCGCAGTTGGTCAAAATCATCCCAAATTGAATAAAAATTCTCTCAAACGTGCTTATTTCTTTTTTGTATGTATTTCCTTTATATATCCAATGAGTTTTGACGCTTCATTAATTTATAGTGAAAATATACGAGAATTTCTAATTTAATCCGACGCAAGACGCTTCCAATATTTGATCTTTTTTTTATTATATCACTTGCAGAGTGAGTTAATTAATTGAAATTAATTGAAATACTTACATATGCGAGAGGTTCCTCAGAATAAATAACAGATCTCTGTCGCGTCCACTAACATCTGATAGGATTTCCGCGGGACCGTCCCTCTTTCCAAATCCGATCGCCGTGGAGATATATTCCGGTTTGAAGCCGCGGATCTCTCTCAGCTTCGTCCGATGTTTAAAGAAATGAGGGTACTTGCTATCCTTAGTCGCGGTCGCTACGATAAAGGATCCCGTGACGAACATCAACGCGATTGCTAACGTCGTCCGCATGATTTTCTGAGGCAAAAAAAGAGATACAACGAATGCGATAATGAATGTTCACAATAAATAAAAAAATTAATATATAATTATTATATATATATATCTATATTTTTAAATTATAGTCTTCCATTGTGTGAAAGTTCGCATTTGTCATTAATACATTTCGATTTCAAGCGACATGTATTTCTTAATTCTTACAAAATATGAACTTCTTACGAGATCTTGTCAAAATGTCGGAACATTTGCGTATAATATTGATCTATGCAGACGTCATTATTACGCAAATAATGATATCTTAATTAGAATTTATACTTACTGCGATACCACAGAAATCAATTAAGACGCACAATATTTAGATACATTTTTAATTTTAATAATAAATTCTAAAGTTTACCAATATATATTAGTAGAAGTAAAATCATAACTTTTCGCTTGGAACGTCCCATTAGAAATCAAAGCATTAAATATTAAATTATTGAGAACAAAAAGAGATAAATTATATTATGTCAGCTAAATAAAAGGGGTCGATTATATAATATGTATCTTGAAACGAGATGAAAATGGCAAAAGTGAGCGAATTTGCTCACTTATAGGATAGGATATTTATAATTTTATTGGTAAACACATATAGTAAATTTATTCACATCTGTAATTTTCATCTCGTTTCAATATATATAATCAACTCTCAGATGTGTGAAATAATAATTTTTTAAATAACTTCCAGATCGGAGAATATCCAAGTTTCAACACGAGATGCTTTTTATAGATTTTTCAACATATTTTTTTCGTACAATTTAAAAAATAATTTAAATCGCGATTATCTTTTTTACCAGATTTAATTAAAATTTTTTAAAAATTCAAAACGACGCGACATGCCCGCATTCAAAACGAAAATCGTCTGTATACGTGAAACAACGTCTCTAATTTCGGTATATTTCTTCCCGCAGGTGCGAGATGATCGGGATAAAATTTTAGCGATACGCGCTGTCTACGTTGGACTTAGATTTTCGATGATTTCAGAGGAAGAAACGTCGACTTGATTCGTGCGTGTGAAAGCCGAGGACTGGGCTCGGTGACAATTTCGTGTCGCTTTGTACATAGCCGCCGACGTCGGCGTCGCGACCGCCGGCGACGCCTGTCGTAGCCGCCGTCGACGCTGACGGAGCCGCCAGGCAATCGTACTTTCTATTAATTTCTTTAATGCACTCGGCCAATCGATGTTTTATCGTCGCATTGAAATCTCCGCCGACGAGATGGCTGCAATCGTAGGCGAAAGTACATACAAAGATGTATGTGAGCTAACAAAGATACAAAGAAGCGTCGAAACCACCGCCGTCGCCGCCGTCACCGTCGTTGCCGCCGTTTATGCGTCGTCTAGCCGCCAATGCGTATGCGAAATTTCTCTGCAGTATACAACGATCCTTCTCCTGAGGACACTTTTCGTGTTGACGATGCGCCACGCCCACGCTTTTACTTAATTCACATCGTAAACTACATTTGCCGCATGCGATTTTTTGCGAGCGTTAGATCTGGCCGATGATAAATTAAAAAAGGAAACTTAATTAAATTGCGCAAATAAATTGTAATTTCCTAAGTGGTCGAACTTTTCAATTACAAGGAATTCTGTGCGATAGATATATTTCTGCGAAGCGTAAACTGATTAACACGATCCTTTTAATTTTCTTTTTATTTACACAAAATATATATACGTTTTTATAATGTAGGAATATATATGTATATAATATTGTATATATGATCATTTATATGTAATATTATTTCATGAATTTCGGACACAGCGTCATTTTGTCATTTTGACCAAGGAGTGATCTAAAACAACAACAGGTATTTCTTTAAGAATAAGAGAACGTGGAATGCCAGAATATTTAACAAAAAGCTCCAAAAAATGAAGATTAGTAGCCCCTTCAGTTTCTGCATCACTTCCCGCTTTCATACTGAAAAAAACATTCCCGCGTTAGTATTACCTCAAGCAATGTTGTATTATTATATACAATATTAAGATTATAAAATTATGCTTACCTCTCTACAGTGATAAACGACAGGACGTACATGCAAAGATATTTTACGTAACGATTCATCACAGAAATGTGAAATTGACGAAGAATCGTTTGTATTCCTATGGCAAATACTACAGCGTCAACGGGATCTTGATATTTCTTGCTTAACAGACTTGCTACAATAAGTCAAATGTTTGTAAACATTATTTATTTTATTACAGATGTAATTATATATATAAAACGATATAATTATACCTGTATTTTTGCAGTAGAATAATTTATTCAATTGCGACACTGTAAATAGGAAAATAATAATAGCTATATTATCTATCTTTGGTGGCTTGATATAAACTTTGTTATGTGGATCACTGATGCCAGCCCAGTCCAATCGCACGCTAAGTTCATGAAGTAATTCGCTTTTCTCCGGCTCAGTTTCATTGTTAATATTATCTTTTTTCGCTATTTCGCATAAAACGGCTCTACAAAAGAATTAAAAAAGAATTAAAAGAAATCGCAAAATTGTAAATTAATTTCTACGTACGTATTCAATGTTCGAAGCGCTGCTTCCATATGCTTCGCTTCAAATTTGCACGCAGTGTTTAGTTCATACGCTATTTTTTTCCTCAGTAATTGGTAGTGACCTATTTTTAATGCCCACTCAAGCGCTGATGACCACAATTTGCTACTGCTAGCGTTTATAGAATTGTGAAGTTTCGTAATGTTACCTAAGGCACATACGCGATACTTTATATAAATACATGTTAATTATTTTTATTTTCGTTATATGTATATATTTTTCTAATGCGAATTCTTACTTTTAGCACTATCTAAAGAATTTAAAGTGGTCTCACAATCTTCTAACAACGATAGCCACGTTTTGTTCCGTATACTCTTTTCTATATAATGAACTAAAGCTTCCAGTTCTATGACAATGAAGAAAGAGATAAGCTTGTCTAGTCCCGATAATCCTGGCGTGCCTATCGTTTCTAATATCACCGAGAAAACCTTGTAATTTAAGACCTCATTCTGTGTTTTAATGTCATACCATGCTAGAGAATGTTCTATGTACACAATGGTTCTGAAAAGACATAAGCCAGTTAGAGATGTAGTACAATTTTTTTATAAAAGCGAAATCGAAATACAAATAACGTAATACCGTGGATCAGTAATACGGATAAGCTCTCTGGCAAGTCTACCCATGAATGTTAAAGAGCTACTATCGGTTGAAAAGGCGTGCTTATCTTCTTGAAATTGTCTCCATGATTTTCCTGGCACCCAGGAAGAGCCCATACGTTCTTCTTCGACTGCATTGTTTATAATATATGTGATCTAAGGATGCGCATATTTAGAATAGAATTTACATAGGAAAATATTTTTGTGTAACTTATATCAGAAATCATATAATTCTCTCACTTCTTCATGCCATATCTTCAAACTGTTTATGTTAATATAATCTTGAATGTATTGAAAAGATTTTCTGTATCCGTCCATAATTGAGGATAAATGATTCAGTTTTTGCAAAAGAGATGTCTAAAAAAATATTTGTAACAATTATTAGGTATATAATCTTAGGAAAAAAAGTTCTCATTTATTTACCTTGGACTTTTGATCAAAATTGAGGCCATTCTGTAAAGCCAAAGTAACTTTCTTGACGAGCTCCTGACGTATACCATCTTCTAAGAGACGATGTGAATCAACTCTCAAAACTCCTAAAGAAACACTTCTTAATGAGAGAACACCCTTTGTGAAAACCGATACAGCATATGTTAATTTTGCCATCTATAAAAATAATAATATAACAATGTTGCTTTCTTTTAAATAAACACAATATCATAATAAGAATTATTTCTAATAGTGTACCTGTAGTCTTTCAGCCAGTTGTGCATAATCTTTAAGTTTATCTTTGGGTAATTTAGTTGGGATCTCTTTAAATGAATTCGTTTCAAGATGCACTATCTCTGCCAACAAACCGAACACAGTTTCGGGTATAATTTGCAAAACACGCCTTGCATATCCCTCCAGTTCTCTGCTATAATACTGGGACACGGAAGACAAGTCTGCACTTCGTGCTTGGTTTACCCTCAGCAATGGAGTTTCCAATGCTGATGCCATCTAAAAATAATATAATGTAAGTAAAGTGTATAATGTGCGTACATCATATGATTTTAATTGCTTGTGTATTTACTTTAAGGAAAAGTGCTTTTAGTTTGATAACGGTTGGCGGATTTCCCTTTATGCTCTCCTGCATTACATCGATAAAAGATTCCATAATGTTCCATGCATAGCAACAATCGGTTACGATATTTAAATTTATCATAATGTCTTCAGATATGCTGCCTGTACGCAACATATTGTGTAGAGTCTCGCGTGTATCAGCGAGATATTGTGAAATGTGTAGATTATTTTCTAATTGATGAAATTCTGGGAAAAAATATCATAAGATATTATAGTATAATACAAATGTTTATATGGATTTACTTTAGATAGAAAAAATTAATGTAATTGATTCTTTACCCTGAACTTGTTCCAATGCTTGCAGTAATTGCACTATCTTTCGCCCATCTTCTTGCTTTAATGAATCAATGTGTTTACTTATTTCCATGAACCATGTATAAAGATTTTGGTTTTTATCAATACCATCTAGAGGTTTGGCGCCACCAAAAATTTGTGCAAGATCAGTTATACGTTCGACGCATATTCCTTTGTCCTTTAACCATTTTGCTTCTTTTCCAAGCAAGAGCTAATGTAATAAAAAAAAATTTATATTAATTACAAACAAACATATAGACATTGCAATGAAAAAAAACTGATCTTAAACATACATCTTTATACATCTGTTTAACATCCTGTTCAATTTGAGCAGTGCTTAATAATAAACGAAGACATTTTACTGTGGTATATTTGCTTTCCATCACGACCAACTGACGTAAAGTGCGCAAACGTTTTGAATCCTCTAATATTATAGTGGGCGTAGCGGTATGCAGAAGAATCCAATGCAACGTAACATTGCATTCTCTTACTAATTTGACTAAAGAACCTGTCGCATTTTCATCCAATGTACCTGCCAATTGTACCTCGTCGGTTTCTTGCGTTAATTTCTGGAATATTTTCTCTATGTAAAATTGTAGTTTTTTTTTTTTATAGTTAAAGAGACTCCATGAAGAATTCTTATACTTACATTCATTTTTGCTCCATATTTTTGGGCAATCCCTTTCACATTAGAATTCTCAAGTGTATTATTCAAGGCTGTTCGTGCAGCTTTATACGGTGACCACCAATCACATAGACTGATTACTATTCCCATATAAATACTAATTACCCAATTATCGGGAAAGAATCTATCTACTATTTCCCTCATAATGGCAGTTTGTGTATGTAGTACAGTTGATTTAAATGACAAAATTATAACTAACATTGATGCCTGCGTGGCCACGGCAGTGCTGCGATGCTCCGGATGCGGGAAAGCAAGAGTCTGATTATAAATCTCATCTGAACGCAATCGACCAATAACCAGATCTATCAAAAAATCTCGTAATGGAACTCTCCTAAAAAAATATATATTTTTTTAAATATTTTGTTATAGTTTCTCTAAAGATTTTAGTTGTATTTTAAAATCAATTGCATTATCTTTTCTTTTATGTTCCAATTATATTACATACTTGAAATATTCTTCGGGATAATTAGCTGGTCTTTTGGACAGTGTTCTTACATATCCTGTTGAACGGAGCAACATGCAGACGTCATCCACTCTTGTCGAGGAAGACCGTTGAGCATTGTATCGATAATAGGACACAAGTAATCTTTCACGTATTCGTCCTTCAAAATGGTAATCAACCAGCAACAGCATCACACCATATAAGTATACAGCTTCGCACTAAACGAAAATTTAATTGTTTTATGTTAGTTTATCTATATACTCAACAATGGTTATTAACAATTTCTCTGTTAAATAAATTGATATGAACATGTTTACAAAAAAAGAGAATGTACCATTAATTGTTTTCCCTCCTCATTGAACATAATAGAGTCCACTGACTGATGTATGTAAACTCCATCTCCCAATTCGTCAATGTAAAAATTCAGGTCTGTGACATACTTGTGTATACTCTCAAAAGCCAAATAAAATCTTGTAAGTATGTCTGAAAAATTATTCCGGAGCTCTTCATCAGTTTCTTGGAGTACCTAAAAAAAAAAAGCAGATGAAATTTAGATTGTAATGGGATTTAGATATTTGCCTGTTTCTAACAATAATACATTCTCATTAAAATTGCAAAAATATATTACTGAATCATCTTCTATTTTTTGCTCATAAACACTGGCTGCCTTGAAGTATGCAAAGTCAATTATAATAGATCCATATTTCTGTATTAATTGCTTCGAATCCAAGCTGCAAAAACAGCAATGATCAAGTGCAATATTTATATAATATTAGAATTATTAAGATATAATATTAAAGTTTCTATATCTGTATAACAATTTTTACAAATTTATATTTATTTAATAAAGTTTACATATTATAATTAAAATCAAAATATCTTTGCAATACATCAGCTGTAATGTAACATAAATATTTATCCTATTAATTAATTAACAAGACATCTTTTTCTCTTAATAAACTGACCTAAAAACCGGCGGTACATAATCCTTCAATCGCATTAGTTCAGCTATGATAGCATTCCCACGGGATACCAGTCGCAACAAGTTTTGCCCGCAGACATTATTGGCCGCTAAAAAGTCGCTCATTTTTTTCATTCAGATGATTTTAACGATCATCTCAAAACGGACAATTGCTCATCAGCCTTTTGACAGAAGTATTTGATCACCCTCTCTCTTCCAGCTGGAATCCGTCGTTTACCGTCAGTCGCTCGTTTAGTCTTCCACTAGTTCCACTTCTTGTTTCAGCCGCAATATGTCGAGAGGACGTGCGATGTATTTTTAACATATGGACGCCTTTTTGTATATATGTACGATTCTACAATTTTCACTAATTTTCACTCGATAGAGTATCGCTTTAAAATTTTTAAAAGTGAGGTCGACCTTGACACTTTGAGCATTGAAGAAGTTTGATCGTATTGACCTCCAAAGAAGTTTTGCTGTTAAAGAAGAAAAAGAAGATAGCGTCGTATCTCGCTTGATCTCCCTCGGTGTGTCTGAGAAAGGATACAGATCAATACCTTGGGTTTACGATTATATGGAAGAGCCACACTTCTGTAGGAATATTTATTATGGGATAAATTTTTTGTTTTTTTTTTAAGTAATAAACATTACTTTATAAGATACGTATTTGAGTCTGAAGATCTAATGCAACGCCATATTTGTGGCCACCAGAGCCGAAGTTCTTCCCATCAATGTTTGTAGAAAGTGTCAAAGTTACACCATTCCGCAATTTCTATTGATATCCCAAACCTATTTGAAGATTAAAATTCACTTTAGCTAGCATCATTATCAAGACTATACTTTGCGCCAATATCAAATTACATTATTAGTGAAATTGTATGGCAAATTGATTGCTCCTTCCAAATCCGGTTTTATTTTATGATAAATGGAGCTATTAAACTCACGACCATTATCCATGGCACTATGAAGGATAAAATCAGAAGCAGTAAATCCAAGAGCAAAATTGTTCTTTATGAGTTTGTTTCTCTGTGAGTCAAAGGATGTTTGATAACCACTCAACCATTCTTGATAACTCACGACGACCGAGGCATAAATTAAAGGTCCAGCAGACAAACTAAGATCAAAGTCAGTTGCAGATACATTTTCATGTTTGTAAGTAGTCTTCAGTTTTCCAGTTTTAGAACTGATTTGTGGGGAGAAAGTATAGTTGAAAGTATAGCCAACTGTGAGACCATTGAGTAACTTATTGGCAAGAATCATCGCGAAATATTTGGTTCGTCACGTGTCTTCATCCTTGTGGTACTCTGATAATCGAATGTGACGGCAAGCTTCTCGGATTCGACGAGCCTTTTTGGCGAATGTCGTGAACCAAGGTTTTGTAAGGTTTTACAAAATAAATTTAAGACTCTTGAAGACTGATGCCACGCTCGCTGGTTACCGAGATTTCTCGATGTTGATTTGATCAACTCGACAACATCTCTTCTACATTTAAAATGGAGGTAAGTTCATATTGGTATCCATTTTTATTAATTTAACTTTAATCTCAGTTCAACTTATTCTTCATCTTTTTCTAATTCTTAAAATTAAAAAAAGATGAAGAATCAGTTACCCGAGATTCAAATTAAATTAAATTGGTAGAAACAGGCATTATTAGAACAAAAAAAAATTGAAAAGTTGAACCAGATCAAAATTAATCTTTCATTGATGGAATCAAGTTTATAAAGAACAGATCTATGCCTATTTATATTTCTACCAATATAGTTCAATTTTAATCTTGGTTCAACTATTTAGAACAATTTTTGTATAGGTAAATTTAATTGTATTATAATTTGTTCTCTGTTTATAGTCAAGTGCTAAAGTTCCTTTGCCATTAGAACCCATAAAAGCAAATCAGGTTGAAGACAGACGCCTATGGGTGGGCAATTTAGATTTAAGAATTAATGAGTAAGTATTTATATGATTATAATATTTCTTTTATAAAAATTTTTGTAACATCTCCTTGACAAACTTGATATACAAGAGGTGTTTTGCATAGAACAGTGATGCACAATCATTTTTAAAGATCATTTTCGGAGGATTATTTTTAAAAATAGATAAATCTTTTGGGCCCTATGTTTATTTCGTTCGCATATATATATATATATATATATATATATAAATGATTTTATATTTTTTATTATGAGGGCTACAGGTTGTGCATCATTGCATTAGAACATTAAAATTGGAAGAGAAAAACTAATGCTCTTTTTGTCAACCGGTACCAACTCCTGAAACTTGTCCAAAAATACGGCACAATCGAAAAGTTCGACCTGCTGTTTCATCGATCGGGACCTCAAGCCGGTCAACCAAGAGGCTATGCATTTGTTACTTACAAAACGATTCAAGATGCTGTAAGGGCGAAAGATGCTTTACATAACTTGAAAGTTGGAGCTAAGAATATTATCGTTAGATGGGCGCACAGTGTCACCGAGGTACAATATATTCATGTGTTATAATATTGTTAAAGTTTAAATCTTAAATTAAATTTCTATTCTTCTATTTTTAATATAACGCATTGTACAATATTTTATGAATTGCTAACTTTATAACTATAAGTATTAATTTTGAATAAGTAACTTCATTTTGAAAAACTTACAAAAAATAATTGTTGTTTAGTTGGACATGGATAAACCAAAACCAAAGATTGAGATTCCTGCCTTAGCTGGTGCAAAGAAAGAGGATAAAAAAATCAGGTATAATTTTATCAAATAATAAACGAATCGAATAAACGAATATCGAATAAACAATATTTTAATTGAAATTTGCAATTTTCCTGCAGTCGTGAAACAGCAATTCAAGCGATTGAAGCAAAACTCAAGTTGATGAAAGAATCGGAAGAAGAGTTCGAATTGAATAAACCATTGGAAGGATCGCCAATTATACAACTCTATCAAAAAGTAGAAAATCAAAAACCGTCCACCTCTACGCGTTATCATAGCCGTGGAAGCTGCTACCATCACAACAAGCCATACAGTCGTCATAAGCCAAGAAGATAATTCGCGTACATTTCATCATTTTTATCCCATTTATCAACCATCATTATCATAATAGTTTTATGATGATATTTATATTATTTATGACGCAATGCCTACTTATTTAATATCGTTTATTAAAAATATTTCGTTGTGTGTATAAAGAAATTTTATATGTATTTTCCTGTTGTGAAAACTATCCATCAAAGGAATATAAGAGCAACATTTATGTTTCTATTGCCTGTAAAAGTTCCAGTATGTTTCTCGATGTTCCTCATTGTCGCCAAAAATACAAGAAACATTAGAGCTACGACTGTTTCAAATCGTCCGCGATGTAACGCTCTCGATATGTACGTTAACGTACATGTATTTTCGTAATATATGGAAATCTATTTTATAGCAAACATGACATGCTTTGGAATAAAATGCAAAGTGTACAAGTTATTTCCATTGTTCATATTTTTGGATATAGACACACATATGTACGTACATGTAATACAATTATAATACAAGTGTAACAAGAATTTTCAACTACAGTTTTTTAATCTTTATTCTGCAATCGTTCTAGTATTATCTTTCCACGCATGTGATCTGGCAATGGTACTATACCAGGACATGGCACTTGTCCTGGGATATGACATATACAACTCCTATCACAACCAACTCCGAAATTTGCTGGATTAGTCTTCTTTTCTTGAGCTATAGCTTCCTCTTTCAATACATTCTGCGGTTTTCCTACTACTCTCAAGAGATGATCAAGTATATCGTCCTTCGATTTGCTGTCTACATCTATTAATATTGTCTTACCATTCGCTGTAAAATATATAAATCTTTTGTATCGTAATTTTGTAAATTGAAAAAATTCTGCAAAATATCTGCTATAAATTTAATCAGCAAAATGCCAACAAAAATATAGCAAACTCTGCTAATAGAATCTAATAATAAATGAATTGTAAAAATTAAATAGAATTTATCAATTTGTAACATTTAGTTTTGCAATCAATTGTAATCACTCAAATAGTTATGACGGACTTTGCCTAGCTTCTATTAACAATTTGCTATCAGATTATATTTATGGACTCCACTGGCAAAACAAGCATAAAATACATGAATAAAATTTTTTCTCAGAATTTCTATATGAATTGAAACATTTTTTAAAAATATGAAGAAAGACTGATTAAAATGTTTTTATATACGTAAATTCTGAAACATAAAAAATTTTAGAATGTTCTAAAAATTATAAAATTATTAAAAAATGCTGAAACAAAAATTCTGAAATTTACATTCTAAAATTAAAATTCTGAGAAAAATTTTCATCAAGTAATGTCAATCTGCCACAATATTTTGTTCAAATTTATTGATAAAAAATGCTGATAAAAAAAATACTGTTCACATTTTTTTTCACTAGATTCTACTGCCTAATTCTACATTAAATAAATCTTGTTTGAAATTATAATTAAATCGCAATTTTACCGTAGTAGCATTTTATGAATGGCGATGGGGTTATGTTTTTAAAGGTAACTATTTGCACTTTTGGATTTTTATATTGTAGTTGCGGTAGATGCCAAAACACGAAGTCTCTATAAGAAAAAATAATCAGAAAAATGGCTCATTAAAATACAAACTGCAGAGCTTTAAGTATTAAGGAAATAACTTTTACCTTGTACCTCGGTGATGATTGCCATGTGTGTTATAATTAATGGACATTATTTGTATCTTATCCTTTAAAACCAATTTGCCAGCCATTAGATATTTCATTGTTCGCCGCACAGGCTCCTTGCCTATCATAAACGGCATTCTGATTCGATTTTTGTCTAATTCTATCTGCTTTCAATCTGTCTGTTTACTACAGTATTTACCCGATTACTTTAACTCGCGCAATTATCGATCGACAACAAATTAACTTCCTTTTTTCGCTTACCGGCTTGAAAATCTCGAAAGTCGAACTGATTCGAAACATATATGTACGCACATACACACGCACGCACATCTGGATTTTCTTCCCCTCTCTATCATTTTTTTTTGACTCCTCTTTACTTATTTGTGTGCCGCGTTACAGTATATGTATATTGTAGCCGCATGTCAGGTCAGAGCTTCACACAATAAAAGGAACAGAGAACAGTCTACTTGTACATGATTGAGCAACGGAGGCAAGTCCTGTAAAGATTTATCATTTTCTTTCTCACTGTTTATATAAATCTGAATCGCATAGGTCGCATAATGTAATTATATAAAGCAGGTTGCATTTTGTTTTGATTATTCAATATTTCATAGCTTGCATTTCTGATGCAACCTGAGACCATATGGCGAATTATATTGCAAAGTGTTTAACAATATATTACTGTAATTCGCGGTTCTAGGATATTACACTGAGTAGCATAAAGGATTTAATGCCTAGAATTATCAAGATGCAATTACAACAGACCGCCAACGATCAAGACAATGATAATGGTTCATCATCCAACAGCTCTGGCATAATGTCTAGTGCACCAAACACAGATCATAGTAACAACATGAACGCAAAACAAATACGGCAGGCATATATCGACTTCTTCAAGAGCAAGGGGCACGAATATGTACATTCGAGCTCGACAATACCCCACGATGATCCAACCTTGCTCTTTACGAACGCTGGGATGAATCAAGTAAGTCTTGATAATTCTTACATTGAATTCATTATTTAGTCTTTTATGAATTTCAAACAAGCTATGCTAAATTTATCTTTGTGTCTTAATATATCATTGAATTCCAATGTTGCAGTTTTCTTCTTCAAGACGAGAAATAACCTATGCTTCTTGCCTGGTGAAGTAAACTACAATGTTAGTCTTTAGTAATATATTAAGACACAGAAATAACTCGCAAACTATGAACTTCTTTGAAAAAAATACTTGTGGAAGCCTCAAAAGCAATAACATGTTTTTTTAAGAATTATTTTTAGAAAGCTATTTTTAGAAATAAATACATTTTTTTAGACCAAATAATGTTTATTTTGTTCAAATAAAACAGAAAATATGATTTTTCGACTAAGCTGAAGATTGCAAAAAGTTCATAACATTTCAATTGTGAATTATATTTTGTTGCCTTACAAATATATTATTTACGCATTAACAACTATGGAGATTCATGTAACCATTATTTAATTTATTTTTCTCTATCACAACACTGTGTTTCTAATTTTATTTTAAATGTATTTCAGTTTAAGCCGATTTTCTTAGGAACGGTCGATCCCAATAGTGATATGGCGAAATGGATACGGGTTGTCAATAGTCAGAAGTGCATCCGAGCTGGTGGTAAGCATAATGATCTGGATGATGTTGGTAAAGATGTTTATCATCATACGTTCTTTGAGATGATGGGAAATTGGTCTTTTGGCGATTATTTTAAGGTAATTAATTGTTTCTAGAGTCATTAATCATTTTTCAAATTTCTAACTTTAAGATTTAATTTTTTTATAGAATGAGATATGCGCTTGGGCTTGGGAATTTTTAACAGACGTGTTGAAACTACCAGCTGATAGATTGTACGTCACATATTTTGGTGGGGATGAGAAAAGCGGATTGGCGCCAGATGATGAGTGCAAGAATCTCTGGCTTTCTCTTGGGTACATAATCATTTTAGAATACAATTATTCTGAATAGTTTATATTGATAAAATTTTATCAATATAAATATTATTTTCAATTTTATATTATATGTGTAATCTTATTTCCTTTATCTTACATCTCATTCTATTTATTGATATATTTTTCGCCATATTTTAATGTTTACTATTAAAAAATTTTGAAGTTGTAAAATATGAATCTACAGAGTACCTGCCTCGCATGTTCTACCAGGCAACATGAAAGACAACTTTTGGGAAATGGGCGAAACTGGACCCTGCGGACCGTGCAGTGAATTGCATTATGATCGTATCGGTGGTAGAGAAGCAGCTCATCTTGTAAATATGGATGATCCCGATGTATTAGAAATTTGGAATCTTGTGTTTATTCAATATAACAGGTATTTAAAACTAGACTATAACTCGCGATCCGAAGTCTCACAATCTTAATTGTATTAATTATGTTTCCAGAGAGTTAAATGGTAGTCTTAAATCGTTACCAAAAAAGCATATAGACTGCGGCTTAGGTTTAGAACGACTGGTATCGGTCATTCAAAATAAACGTGCTAATTATGATACTGATCTATTTATGCCTTTGTTTGCTGCAATTGAGGAAGGTACAGATGCTCCTCCTTATCAAGGTAAAGTAGGAACTGACGATGTTAATGGAATCGATATGGCATATAGAGTTCTAGCTGATCATGCTCGAACTCTCACAATTGCTCTGGCAGATGGAGGAGTGCCCGATAACACTGGTAGAGGGTAAGTGTTTAATATTTAAACTTTATGTTCGGAAAGCATAACTATTGAATAGGCGCTCAATAATTATTGCCTGTGATTGGAAATTTTTAGATCTATAATAAATCTAGAAAAATATATTAATAACAATAAGCATTTTTTCAATTATGTTTTCCGAATGTAGTTTTTATATCCAACCTTCTTTGCGCTTTTTAATATAATTAAATTTATTTATCTAAATGTAGTTCTCTTTATTTTGATATAGATATGTGCTAAGGAGAATTTTACGACGCGCTGTACGTTATGCAACTGAAAAATTAAACGCTAAGCAAGGCTTTTTTGGATCTCTCGTAAACGTAGTAGTCGATCTTCTCGGTAAATATCATATTGTATTCATATTGTTTAATAAAAGAAGTTTTTATATTTTTTTACTATTTACTCTTTTTCTAAAAGCAGTCTTTTGCTGTTGCAGGTGATGTTTTTCCAGAAGTAAGAAAAGATCCACAAAGTATTATCGAGATCATCAATGAGGAAGAGAGTCAATTTTTGAAAACTCTATCGCGGGGTCGCAATTTATTGAATAGAACGATAGCAAAGTTAGAATCAGCTGATACTGTGCCAGGTGATGTCGCGTGGCGTTTATATGACACTTATGGCTTCCCGATAGATCTCACTCAGTTAATGACCGAAGAAAAAGGATTGAAGATTGATATGGCAGGCTATGAAGAATCTAAGAAACAAGCACAGGTATATATATGTATATTTCAATATATAATAATTAATCTGTATTATTATATATTAATTTAGTGCTAAAATACTTTTTTTTACTTTAATATTCTTCATAAATATTTTTTTCAACTGTACAGTTAATTTCTCAAAATAAAGCTGGTGGTGTAGACGATCAAATTAATTTGGATGTCCATGCCATCACTGAATTGCAAAAGCAAGGCATTAAACCTACGGACGATTCTCCTAAATATGATTATAAAGTAACAGCAGAGATTAAATATAAAGAGTATGAATTTGCATCATGTACTGGCACTGTAATCGCACTAAGACGCGCCAAAACTTTTGTCGATGAAGTATCTTCCGGCGAAGAAGTTGGAATTTTATTGGACAGAACGAATTTTTACGCAGAACAAGGAGGACAAATATACGATGAAGGATTTTTAGTGAAAGTCAATGATGAGGTATAAAATTTAATTTTCATTTTAATTTTGTGCAACGAAGAACAAGATTGTTTATAGCGTATTGCTTTAAAAGACTACAGAGATTCGTATAAAAAACGTTCAAATCAGAGCTGGTTATATTTTACACATTGGTACTGTGGGCGAAGGTACATTAAGAAAAAGAGATAAAGTTCATACGAATGTAGATACAGAACGTAGACGGTTTGTGATGGCTAATCACAGTGCCACGCACGTTTTGAATTATGCACTTAGAAAGGTCTTGGGAACGAAAGCCGATCAGAAAGGATCATTAGTTGCACCTGATAGACTTCGATTTGACTTTACGAACAAAGGTACAGTCTCGAATTAAAAACTAGATCACAATTAACTATTACTGTCAAATTTTCTCAACAGGACCAATGACGAGAGGTCAGTTACGAGATACGGAAGAGTTAGCCAATAACATGATAACGGAAAACGAGAAAATTTATGCTAAAGAAAGTAACTTAGCTATAGCAAAAACTATTCAGGGTTTGCGTGCAATGTTCGAAGAGACGTATCCTGATCCAGTACGTGTTGTTAGTGTAGGCATACCGGTTGAAAACTTAGAGAAGGATCCTTTGAATACAGCTGCTCTTGAAACCAGCGTAGAATTTTGCGGGGGAACGTAAGTATCGTTTAAAGCATACATTTTAGGTTTGTTCTTTGCACTTCTTGCACCATTCCTTTTTTTTTCTCTATATTTCTATATATTCGAGAGAAAAACAAGAAGTTCAATTAAAAAAAAAACAGATCAAACTTTACTTGTTTCTTTAAATTTATGAACGATTTGTTCCATAGGCATTTGCATTACACTAGCCACATAGGTAATTTTACAATAATCAGTGAAGACGCTATCGCTAAAGGTATCAGACGCATAGTAGCGCTTACTGGGCCGGAAGCAGCAAAAGCCTTAAGAACAGGGATGCTATTACAACGACAGTTATCTCAATTTCAAGTAACGATTGAAGATGATAAGTCTGAAACGAACTCTAAGGAATATGTGAGAGAGATAGTAGAATTAACAGAGGAGATATCTCATGCCCTTATTCCTGCATATTGGAAGGCAATTATATTTAATAAAATATATTAATTTCAGAGAATTGATAAATTATTACAGTAATAATTGTTTTGTTATAACAGGATTACATGCGCAATACGTTAAAAAACTTAAAGAAATCTCTTGATGATAAAGAACGGGCAGCAAAGGCAACTATTGCTACCACGGTTATACAGACTGCTCAGTCTATAATAGAGTCTAAAGTTGGATGTCAAGTTTTAGTCGAGGTGCTGGAAGCCTACAGTAATACGAAAGCTTTAGATCAAGCATTAAAGAAAATCAGGGCTATATCGCCAGAAACTAGTGCTTTGCTTATAAGCATAGATCATGATGTCAAGAAAATATTCGCTCTCAGTTCTGTTCCTAAAGTAAGATAAAAATAAAGTAAAAGTAAAAACTGATCAGTCATACTGATAGAATGAACTCATTCACAGTCTGCAGTATCCAAAGGGTTGAAGGCAAATGAATGGATCCAGGCAATTATGTCTTTGATGCAAGGCAAAGGAGGTGGGAAATCCGAATCTGCACAAGCTTCTGGTTCAAACATAGTATGTTTGAATGAAATAGTAAGCAAAGCCAATGAGTTTGCCGATCAAAAACTTGGAATTACAAGTAAGTACAAAAACATTACTGTAATTCGATACTGTAATTTTACTGTAGCATTATGCTCAGTTGAAAACTTGAAAACGAAATATAACAGTTTATGAGTTTACTAGATATATTAATTTAGTAGATTATTGATTTACTAATTTATGTATATTTAGATTAATTTATCAGCAATTATGTCTGCTTTCAGACAAGATTACTACTAATAATACTCATAAAATTTCAGAAACTTTTCAATTACTTAACACGGAATCTTCATTAAAATTAGTACTTTATGGAAACATTGGAAATATTAAATGCTATTTAGCACAAATAATCGCACAGTATAGCGGCAAATGTTTGACTATTAAGCAAATTGATAATAGAATACGTTCTAGTGATATAATGTTAGAAACAGCAAATGTTACGTTACACGACAGCAATGCCATTGCATTCTTTTTATCAAATTCGCAGCTACGGCGTGATGATGATTTATTTGCATGCAGTCAAGTTCTGCAATGGATGAGTTACGTACAAAATCACATCTTACCAATGGTTTATGGCTGGGTACTCCCTTCACTTGTTTCCGTATCAGAAGATGCGAAAATAAATATAAAAATTTCGAAAGCGGATCTTCTTTGTGCTCTGAGAAAATTAGATGACATAATGCATACAAGGACGTACTTGATAGGCGAAAGAATCACTCTTGCGGATATATCCCTTTTTACTGCCTTGCTGCCTTTATACGAATATGTGTTTGATCCACATTATAGAGGACATTATTCGAATATAACTAGGTGGTTTTTGACAATCCTGAATCAGCCGCAAGTGAAATGTGTGGTAAAGAATTTTTCATTTTGTACGGAAGCTATATGATATTAATGTATTGCGATAACATTCAGTTTTTTTTTTATATACGTTTTTATCGAATTTATTATGTAAAAGTTACATCGGAAGTTCAGTATCTTCTTCTGATGTAGTAACTTTAAGATTATCGTACAATATTCTAATCTCTTTCAATAAAGTAGAAATGTTAGTTCCTACTTTGGCAGAGATAGGAATTATTGGTAAATTTATACGTTCTCTGAGTAACTGTAAATTAACCTGAAATACAAGTTACATTATAAAAATTATCAACTTCAAGATCTTTTTTAATTACTGTTGACACTTAAATTAATAATACATAAATATATTGAAATAATAATGAAACTAATAAACTCAAAGAATTTAAAATTTGAATCGCTCACCTCAGCATCTGGCAAATCAATTTTATTTGCTACAATAATGTGGGGCCTGTCATTCAGTCTTTCATTAAACTGACTAATTTCGTACTTTAAAGTTTGCAGAACTTCCCATGGTTTATTCTGTGTTACGTCTAAAATAAATACTAAAGCGGCGCAACGTTCCACATGCTTGAGAAAAGTTATGCCAAGCCCTCTATTTTTATGTGAATTTTCTATGAGACCGGGCATGTCGGCAACTAAAACAAATTATGAAAATAGATTAAATGCGCAAGAAAATTCGCGCTATTTCTATATGATACAAATATTATAAAATATTACAAAAATTACCTGCAACTTGTTCATAATCATCGTACTGAATTATGCCTACATGAGGTTTTAAAGTAGTAAAGGGGTAGGCCGCTATTTTTGGCCTAGCTCTGGATATCGCTCTTAAAAGTGTACTTTTACCAGCATTTGGTAAACCGATCTAAAAATTTGATAAACATAACATAAAATATAAATTTCATTCTTAAATGTTTTATACAATAAAAATTTCTAAAGTATTTATACAAGTAAATATATTTTTAACATTAATGTTTTTAAATGCTAATAATAAAATCAATTTAGCGATAACTGAAAGAATACTTACCAATCCAATATGGGCCATACTTCTTATTTCCAACACATATTGCAAATTTTCTCCAATTGCGCCGTATTCGCATATTTCAGGCGTCTGTTGAGTGTCCGACTTGAAAAAGGCATTTCCATGACCGCCGGCACCTCCTCTCGCGGCAATAAACATCATTCCTTCTTTGCTCAAGTCGGCTAATATTTTACCCTCTACATCGCGCACGATCGTGCCAACGGGCACTTGTACCACATTGTGTTCTGCATTTTTACCGAAACAATCCTTGCTGTAACCTTTTTCTCCATCCTCAGCTCTGATCACTGAATCTATATGCCTAAGATCCTTTATATTTGATGTTGTCTGCATAATAAAACTGTACATTTGTATTCTGTACAAACTGGTGTTAATATGTTATACATAAATGTAACATAAATGGATGTTTTCCAGCAAGAGACACAAATGACACAGTGAATGCTTTCCATTTAACAAGCCGATCCGTATAATACAGTGGATCATTTCATCTTTATTTGACATTGACAAACAAGAATGTAATGATTCATTGGATAATCTGTGTTTCTTGCTGAAAAGCATCTAGTATTGTAATAATCGTATAAATTTTATGTTTTATTGATTATATTTCTCATGTGATTTGCTTTAGTCATAATAATCTTACTTCAAATATTACATGACCACCGTGCCCGCCGTCACCACCATCTGGACCAGCTCGATCATTGACCCACAATCGTAAGAACGATATCTGCCCATCGCCACCCTTTCCCCCGATTGTTTTCACCTAACGAAAAACGATCATACAATTAAGAACTGGTAATGTTTCGCGAAATAATGTAATGAAATAATTCTTACCGATCTTATATCGACAAAATATTGCAGGGTGTCATTTTTCGATTTGGGTTTTGTACTGCGTAAAGGTTTAGCTATGGATTCCTGTTTATGAATGCATACGGTAGTAGATAATGTTCTAAGCCTACTTGAAACTTCGCTCCTGATTCTGTTCTCTTTCAATACGGTTTCACAACTTTGTCTTTGAATTATGCTACACGCGACGATACTTTTCAAATGACGAAAATGATGCATCTAAAAGGGATAGCATAATATCAATAATGAAATAAATCAATATATACCGTTTTAATAAAATCCAGATTTATTTCTTAACAGAATACATAAAATAATTCTAGTTATGTGTTCATCTTGAGACGGTGACTTTAAATTTATCTTCTACAAAATTTGCGATTACATTTTGATGTAATTCTATAACTCTTCTCCTATATAATGGCATATAATTTGATTTGTAATTTATCCTATATGTCCTCTTTATCTTTTCATCAACAGGAGAATGATAACAATTAATCAAATCTACATTATCAATAATAGATCCTGCATAATTATACAGCGACTGATAAAAATTAGCTGTATTAAAATTTCGATCAGTAGACAAAGTTAAATCAAATATAAAACTACATGGATGAATACATTTAACATCTAATTTATCTTGGATATTTTTTATCATATTTTTCCATGTAATATTATCCACAGTGTATTTAAAAGTGTGTATCTTATTACTAGGTGCGATATTGTGCATCATAGGTAGCTTGCCCTTCGTGAAAAAATGTGTTAATGAGCCTGCCGTGTGAAATTGCTTATCTAAACTGCGATAGCCCGTTACAATATAATTCCGAAAAGATTGCCACAAAAATGGTTCTATTCTTGTTAATATAAAATTTCCATGTGCAGCCATTTCTACAATTTTCCAGGAATCATCCCAACGTCTTCTAGGTTCATCCATAGGCGTTCCACCTTGACCATTGCATAGTGTTACTAATATTTGACCATTTTCTTTTATCATACTTTCGGACGATACAAAAAAGTCTTTCAGTAAGTCCCTATTTCTTTCTATTTTCATTTTACCACCAGCGTGGGGAAAGTTAAATATGATTTTATCGAACTGTCGCGACTTTAATGAGGGACATTCCCTTAACTTTGTAGCATCCACATCAAATAATACACAGATGTCTGAAAAGAAAAGCAAAAAGTTTCTTTCTTTCTTTATAACTGATTGGGTAATTCGATTGTCGGCATTGTGAATAATATTTATCTCTAATTTACTGACCATTGCTTCGAAGATAATCTACATTTCTTTCTGCAGCTTCTTGATTGGTACCAGATTCGTAGCATGTAGCAATAAGTTCTATGTTCAAATTTTGTCGCGACAATGCTGCAGAGAATGAGAAGTTCCCTTCTCCTACTAGCAGTACAGAGTCATTTTTATTAAAAATTGACATCGCCATCCTTGTTACTGAAAGCAATCAGATTATATTCGAGCGACATCAGATAAATGCTTTTCTTTTCAGATACAGTGAGTGCAAAAATTTATATAAAGGAGATATCTTTAAAAAAATTTTTTTCATTTTTACAAAGCAAAAATGAAAAATTGCATTACTTGAACGCATAAAAAGTATTCATATAAAGAAATTTATTATAGCTTCTAAAATTATAAACATTGTCAGTTTTGCAAAGCTCTTTGTTTAGGACAATGTTATTGTTAATAAATTGCTAATTAATTTTATTTTTTACAAATAAAGCTTTTTTTTATAAAAATCTTCTGTATGAATTTACACTGTAGATTTACATCAGTTGTATTTTATCAAAAATTCATTAAGGATAAGTTGAATATCGACATTTATAGGTTAAGAAAATTAGGGAGCCACGTAATTTTTCGTAAATTAGAATTCGTTCAAGTTTGACTAACCTTCTATTTTAATTATCCTCTCTCGTTAAAATACATAACCGATCCTATCGCAAATGTATTTTTGCGTCGTACTTATTTATAAAAAAAAATGTCAACATAGTTCGCCACTACAGTTACACGTGAACGATCAGATCCGGCAAAGAGAGAAAAAAAACCGTCCATTGATGTTGTAAATATAGTGTTCCATAATACGTGCGTGAATTTACAAATAATGATATTCGAGATTATTCGCAATCATCATGAATAATCAAAGTGAAAAAGTTGTAATCGGTATGTAACGATCTTTCGAATATATCTAACAAAGATGTTTTGATAATTATAAAGATTTCGTCAGATTTTAGCAAAATCAGATGATCAGTCAATGTTTGTGTCCAAAATACAATGTTATTGTCTATAATTGTTAGAAGATAATTATTATATATTGTCTGATATTTAAAATAACTATATTTATATAATATCTCAATTTGCAAGGCAGATGCTTTTTTCAATCATATTTGTACAAAAAATGCATCTAATGAGTCTAATTTCATTGACTCCAAAGAAGACTAAACTAAATAATTACCTATAATAATTATTTTATATATTTATTATATAAAAATATAGCAAATTTCTAAAAATTTATAAACAATAGATAAGAAGAATACAAGAACAATAATAATTTTGTGAATGACTGCATATGAAACAAAATACACTAAAAGGTTGAAAAATTTTTAAGAAGAAACTCCAGTAATACAACAATATAACAATATAAAATGTTTGCCGGCAGTAGAATTGTGTTTAGCCGCACAAATATCATTGTGACAAGATATCATATATGGCCATTGATAAGTAATTTACCCAAAGTAAATGTAAGTTTCTAAATATTTTACATAATAATTTTTGTTACGGTATCATAACCTGAAGCAATTTAGATTTACTTGAAATTTAATGTATGTTATTTTAGTTTCTGTTAAAGGCTCAATCTGCTATTTCAATTTCTTGTGTACACAATTTAGTTAGTGACAAATCAGTGCCATTGACGAAGGAACCGGTATTACCAGTCAATAGATATGTCCAGAGGACACACACATGTGGTGAGCTGACACTAAAGAATGTCGGAGAGGAAGTGAAATTAAGCGGTTGGCTGGAATTCCAGAGAATGAAGAAATTTATAACATTACGAGATTCTTATGGCTCAACGCAGTTACTTATACCTGAAGATGTATGTAGATACAGCTATTATATAGTGATATTTGGTAACTGTCATATAAAATATTAAAAAGTTTCTAATGATTTCAGAGAAAGGATTTGATAGCAACTATACAGAACTTGTCTTTTGAAAGTGTCTTAAGCACAATAGGCAAAGTGATACCAAGACCTGAAAATCAGCAAAATAAGAAAATGAAAACAGGCGACATAGAGGTATATGTTGAGTCTCTGGAGGTTCTAAATGCAGCATCACAGAATCCCCCGGTGTTCATTAGAGAGTACAGTAAAGCCAAAGAGAGTCAGCAAATGAAATACAGATATCTATCACTGAGATACCCTGAATTACAAAAGAATTTAAGAATGCGTTCCTCCCTCATAATGAGAATGAGAGAATTCTTGATTCATGAATGCAGTTTTGTGGACATTGAGACGCCAACGTTATTTAAAAGTACACCAGGGGTACGCCTTGTTAATATCTAGTTTACTATAAAACTGTGTCAAATATATAAAATTGATCTATTATGCAATCAAAATTAAATAATCAAAACACATTAATTTTTTTATATTCAGGGTGCACAAGAATTTGTAGTGCCCACGAGACAACCAGGTAACTTCTACTCATTAGTACAGAGTCCTCAACAATTCAAGCAGCTTCTCATGGTAGGTGGGCTCGATAGATATTTTCAAATCGCTCGATGTTATCGAGATGAAACTGTTAGGCATGATAGACAGCCAGAGTTTACACAAGTAATTATACATTGCGTTTATATATAAGTAATACATTTATTATCAGCTACACAGTTATATCATCAGTGTTATATCATCAGTTATATTACAGCTAGATATTGAAATGTCGTTTGTTGACCGAGACGGAGTGATGAGTTTAATCGAAAACTTATTAATGTATTCATGGCCAGAAGAATTGGGTTCCATAAAAATGCCTTTTAAGCTTATAACATATAAAGATGCAATGGAGTTGTATGGTACTGACAAACCGGACTTAAGAATATCATATCAAGTAAGGAAACTAATGTATATCTTTTCTTTTTTTACCTCACGAAATAAACACATAGTATTATTTCAATACAAAATTGCTTTCTAGATACAAGACCTCACACATATGTTTGATCTTCCAGTATTAAAGGAAACTATGAAGCTGAAAGATGAACAAAAAGTGTATGCTTTAGTTTTTCCAAAGAAAGCAGTAGGTGTTTATTTTAACTTATTTTGATTTGTGTTCCAATGTTAATGTAATTTTTATATTGTAGAAGTACTTAACAAAATCTATCCGAGATGAACTTTCTAAGATTCGTAGCAATTATTTTGCTACAAAGCTAGTTCAATTAAAAATTGAAAGCAATTCATGGAAGACACAGTTAGATAAACTAAAACTGAAATCAGGAATTGTAACGAAAGATGTATCACAGTACTGCAAGCTACAGGAAGGGGATGCAGTATTGCTAGCAATTGGACATCGAATGGATGCAGTGAGTATAAAGTCTAAGATAATTCTTTTTTTTCTCCTTTAATAATTTTTTCTCTCCACCTGCAATTATAATACTTATTGTATATTTTAGTTGAAACTCTTAGGAAAGCTACGTACTGAATTTACAAATATACTAGAAGCCAAAGGCGAACAAATACGTTCGTCCGAGGCTGAACTTGTATGGATTACGGACTTTCCATTATTCACATTCGAAAAAACATTGGAATCGTCGCATCATCCATTTACGCAACCTCATCCAGAGGACATGGAATATCTTACAACTGACCCTTTAAAGGTCAATAAGACTCAAGCCAATTAATTAATCTTGTCATATTTTTTACATATTTTTTTTCTATAGGTGAGAGGCTTACATTACGATTTAGTAATGAATGGATCGGAAATAGCGGGAGGTTCCATTCGAATCCACGATGCGAATTTACAGAAGCAAATATTGGGAATGTTAAACATAGACGAAACAAAATTGTCGCACATGCTCGAGGCATTGACATACGGAGCTCCACCTCATGGTGGAATAGCTATAGGTATTACATTTTCACATGATAAATTTATATCTGTGAATTAAAATAAGACAAAACATTATTTCTTATTCAAGGACTGGATCGTTTCATCTGCGTACTTTGTAACGAAAAAAGTATAAAGAACGTCATAGCTTTCCCGAAAACGATGGAAGGACGAGATTTAATGTCCGGAGCGCCAGACATTATTTCAGACGAATTGAAGATTTTGTATCACATACAAACGGTAGATAAATAAAATTCTTTTTTTAGTAGCTATAAAATAGAATTGACATTGTACATTTCGCTCATGTATAATATGAAAAGACAATTCCTTGCAAGTTATATAAAAAGATATAAAATTATTTATAAAATAAACTGTGGCAGTTTTGGGGCGTTATTATCTATAACATTTTTACCAAAAATTTAAGTTATTATCCAAGCTTTAAATAGTTATCAAAAGCATACAATTACGCTACGAACTGATTAAATAAAGAGACAAAAAATAGATGTACAAAAAAAGTGTTTTATTTTTTTTCTGAGTAAACTCGTGCGTTCAATCGAAATGTTTTTACAGAAAAATAAAAAATACAATCCAGCCTGCATACTAAACTATTGACATTCATTTTCAAGAAGGATCTAAGAAGGTTCCTTCCTTTTTTTTGTACACTTCTTGAGAGCCTCTCTCCTGACAAGTGAACATTTCAACCTAACAAATTTTTTTCTTAACAAATACGCTGATATGTCGTGACTACCAACTGTCGGCGGACGAAAATTTACATCGCTTTTTATTCACATATATATTCATCTTGAAACAGCCCACAGTGTTGAATTGGTATTATATATTAATTAACAAAATATCATTAAATGGCGATGAAATATCTGTTCAGTTTGCGATGCGTCAAATTTGTCAAAATCGTTAAAAAAATCAAAATCCTTAATTAAGATAAGTATCTGTTCGATCAATCCTCTTGCGATTTTTTTTAACACAAAATGATGCAACTGTACATCCATAGATTAATTTCACATACTAATTTTTTTGAAACAGTATAGAAGACATTTTGAAGACGGGCATCACATTTTTCTTATATCGTTATTGTTACACATACAACTTTTTACAACTAAATGCCGAATCAAGCCAGGATGACAAGTTTCCATAATTTCAGCAAATCCCGTAGAGCAAATCCAAAGAAGTGCTGTTCTTCTCGACTTGACGTATGCTTTCAGCAGACGCACATTGTTGTTTCGCGGGTCATACGAATCGCTCCTATTATAACGCGATGCGATTTATATTGTCATACGTTCCTAGTACCCTAAAACGCATGCAATTTATAGCAATCAGTACGAAGCCCTGCCCGTATACAGATCATGTAATAAAATTCTTCGAGAATCAGGATCAACAGCGAGTGTGGACCGTTCCTATTCTCGCCCTACTTGGACCTGTTCTTTTTAGCTAAACTTCTTACATGGTTCATTTTATCTTTTCTCTTTTCACATTAAAGAAAAAAAAAAAGAAAAAAGATGAACAGTGCAAATAGTTCAGCTAAAAGAACAGACTGTTAAAAGCAATTCGCCGAAGACTCAACGTAGGAACTTAGAAGAATCGCAAGATCTGTCGTCGCGTGTCTCTTCCATTTCATATACGTATGTTTTGTGAACGCAAAGTGTACATTAAAAAATGTAAGAACTATTAATATCTTTCTCACAAAATGCATGTTCACTTAAGCTAAACAGCATTCTAAATTTGAGTCTTGCTTGCTTCGCTTGTGTATGTATATATAGAAATATATATATATATATATCTTACAGTTAGATTAAATCCAAACTTTAAATCCCTATGTTAAATAACCAGATGAACCAACGAGCGTTCGGGGAGAAAAACGTAATCACATTTACAGATTTACTAAGCCGCTAATATTCGCCGGATCTCGCACGACAACATTAGATATCTTGCGAAGTGCTTCGTTTTCTCGTCTCACACTCTTGCAAATTTTTTCGATAGAAAAATGTCATCAATGTAACGGTATCTTGTAAGAACAAGAGTTGACTTCAGTGAATGGACACGTACACGTGATGTTCCACGATTCTTCATGTACGACGTGAGTTTCCTTCGTAATTCTCTCGATAATCTTGTACGAGGCATGAGTACTTCAGCTGATCGTAATTTTTTTTTTAATAGTAAAAGAGCGTTCGGGAGATGATGAATTCAATCTATAGAATTGTCTCTCTACATCTGTTTTCTTCTTTCTGTCCATAAGTCGATGTGATAAACTTGCCAGGATATTATATATTACAATCTATTGTGTGCGCGTTCGTTTCTTTCGCTCTTGAGCGCGATTACTGATTCGCCAAGTAGGGCTTTGAACCGGCGATTTAATCTATTACGCTTAAAGTAGGGATAGTAATAATAGCAGCAGTATAGTCGTAATAATAGTACAGTCGATCGCTCTGTTTTAAGGGCTCTCAAAATTCTCGACGTCGAACGAGATTGAAGGCGCGGGCCCGTGGGCGTCGGACGCTCGCTCGGTTGGCTGGCAGTATGTACGTGTTAAATTGCATTTAATTCTAAATACGTAGATCGTTTTCGTAATATTCGAGGCGATTCGATTGACCTTCAACCCTTATGCCGCTCAGTATCTGTGATATATTTATAAAATAAAAAAAAAATAAAAAAAAAATAAAAAAAAACCGCAAGAAGAGATGAAGAGATAAAGTGACGCAGAATCCTGAGATAATGTTACATAAGTAGTGTCTCACTCTTTGAAGAATAATTAATAATATGAATAACAATTAAGCGTATATCATAACTACTGTGACGTGTAATTACAAATTACAATTTCAGTGTAAAGTCTCAATGTGCAACGTAACGTTAACTCGTGCGTTCGTGCTGCTAAAAACACGCGCTTTAAATTATAAAAATAAAATAAATATTTATAATCTAAAGCGCCTCTCTTGTACACGCGCTCATTCTACAAAAAATTAAAAAGAAATCTGGTGATGCTTATTCATAGAAGAAATAGGTTCTGCATTCGCGCGCAGTGTTCTTGTCAGCGTGAATGATCTCTGGCGGGGGGGGAGGGAGGAGGAGAGACTTGAACACGTCGGTTGAAACTGTGCAGCTGAAGGGTCGAGGTCTTTGTACTCCTCTCTGCAATTAATGTTTTTTTCCCCCCCTCGCGGAAGTGCACGCGAGACTCATCCCGCGCGAGTTCGCAGGTAAGACGCCCTATCAATACGATTCTTTTGCGCACACCGCGTCGCCGTTATAAAAAATACTATTTTACAGCGCAGGAGGCAAGCTCTCGTCCATGCAAATCACATACTCACATAGACGGACTCGCATTGGATACAAACGTGTAATAATCACTCGCACCAGCAATCTCTCGCTCGTACATACATACACGCAAGCACGCACACACCCGCTATCGAATAAAATATCATTGACCACACATTCTTGCACGAAATATATGTTAAACGGAGACGCCTAGAAAATTCTACAGGAAATAATGGATACTACTGTATATACATACGAAACGGATGGAGATAGGAGCGGCAGACGATCGAATAAATCCAGCAACGGCCGAGTTCGGATCACTATAATGTTTTCGCAGAAACGCAGAAAGCGAGATTGAAATTTGCAGGAGAGATAAAAAAGCGAAAGAACGCGAGAGAACGGAAGAATAGGATTACAGTTGCAACGCAAGATTCACCATGCGGCTCCGTGCGATCGTAGCATTCGTATGTCTTACTAGCGGCGAAGTATAGCTAAAGGTCTGCTTTCTATTCTTCTGCACTAGATTGTACTAGAATTCTCTTTCTCGCTTTCGCCAAATATCAAATGTATACCTATCTCACTTGAAGTTTCAAAAATGTACAAGTTTAACCACAGAAAATGGATCTTAAGTTTTACTGTCTCCGTCTTTTTTTTTTTAAGCAAAAAACCTGCGATGCTCACCTATTCGTCCGCGCCGCGTTATTCGCTTACGGAATACGTCGCGAAATTCCTCATAATCGTTTTTTGGCGAGCAAAAAATGTTTATGCATATTTTCATAAGTCTTGCTCACCAAGAAACGAGATGAGCTATCGTCTTGTGTCGCACATAAACATCAAGTATTATCGAATTAGAAGAGTTCATGAGATACGATTACATCTAAAAGAAAAGAGGAAGAAAAGAAGTGCGCCTTCTACGAATGTCAAATGTATTTTTTACCCGGCCCGCCGGTTCCACGCGTGTAGATTAGAACCACTTATTGTATCGTAATACGATAAATCGCGATTTATTGCGATAATTACGTACGCATAATGAATACTACTTCACTACATGTAACGCAACACCTTGTCGCGCGGAGGACTTTATCTATTCGTGAGGGTTCGCGTTTTCTTTTCTTCCTTCTCTTTTTTCCCTTTTTCTTTCACTTATCTCTTTATCACCAAACTGACTTCTTGTATATAACAAATATTCGGTCGCTCTGTTATTTTCGCGCCGATATCTAATGTATCTTCTGATACATTCTTCGATGACATTCTTCGATGACGAAGATCACCGTTGTCACCATCATCGACGCCTTCCACGGATGAGGTCTGTTCGCGTTGTGCTTGCATTCAACATCTTCGTTTTCTCCCTTTTCAATGCCCAAATATATGACTGGTTTAGATTAAGACCGAAGTATAAACCAGGCAATGTATTCAAACTATCTCATTTTGAATTAAAATATTTTTGAAAATTTCAAGCAACACGAACAGACTTATTAAAACACACAAAAAAGAAATCTATTTTTTTAATTTTATTTTTTTTTAGCTAATTTGTGCATCGTTCATCTTTTTTTTTCTAATATGGAAAGAAAAAAAAGAAAAATGAATTATACAAAAAGTTCAGTTGAAAAAAACAAGTCCAAGGTCTCTGACTTTTCTTTGTGATTTACTACGAAAGCGATGACGATGGTGGGGACCTGTTCACGCGCGACATCGTCGGTTTTCTGCGTCTTACTATCTTTGATTATCGGGAATCCATCAGGCGTTTTTAATTCATTTTTAATTCGCCTTC
>Ga0157364_1000151_pt1 | contig 34361 bp, 19 predicted proteins | sample AttsexASBM2_FD_111476 | JGI IMG/M metagenome (GOLD analysis project Ga0157364, IMG submission 111476) | Fungus gardens microbial communities from leaf cutter ant in Ribeirão Preto, State of São Paulo, Brazil - Atta sexdens ASBM2 | ecosystem: Host-associated > Fungi > Mycelium > Unclassified ...
AGTAAGAATCCAAAGAATTTAGAAAATATTTAGAACACTTAAATATAATGAGCAATGTTGGAAAAAATGTTGACAATCATTTTACATAATTATTTTGATGATTCAACAAAATTATTTTCAAATCTATCTCCTAAATTTTCAAATACTTTAGCAAAATTGTGTTTTCCATGCATAAATATTTTTCCATTTGGCGTGCAAACAATTTTGTTTCTAAATTACTACCGATTGTTCGATGTTTTTTACATAAGATAAGATAATACTTCACTCTTACCATTGAATCTAGATAAGTAAAATAGCATCTTATCGATAAATTGCTTCGGTCACTGCTAAGATCACGACGTGTGAGAACTTCATCAGTTAAGGATTAACACTCCAATATGGGTGAAAACGATTCTTCATGGGCTTTGAAGATCTTGGAATTATTAATAACTAAAGTACAGAAAAAATGACATTATGCATCTTTCTTTCTAAGTGAGTACTATATAAATGGTGACGTGGAAATTGGAATGGTTATTGGAAGGTTCAATTAGTGTTTTTCACGGTTGAGTTCGGTAAAAAAGTTTTATGGTGAATTATTCGCGCCTCGACGCTAAGCGCGTTTAACCGAAAGCTGTGATATAAATATATCTGAAAAAAATGTTATCGTCACGTTGCGAATGCGTGTCACCGTCGTCGCCGTCGTCGTCGTCTTCATCATTGTCGTCATCGGCAGGCTCACGGGCAAAATGTGGAAAATTGGCACGCGTCGCGCACGCGGTGCGCGCGTTTTAATCTACGCGGAAGTATTTACATCTTTGCGGGTAGATTGATGACGCACGAGCGAAAAATAAGAGAGAGAGGGGAGAATAGCTACGAAAAGAATGATCTTGCTAAAAATGATTCGACGTCATTCTCCGTTGGTCGTGACACTTCTAGCACAAAGAGAGATAACGTTTCTTCTAATTGTATGCTAAAAGAACAATTTTGTTGTAATATCTAAAACTTTAGGTTAGATAAAAATAATTGTAATAATGAACATAATTTTGTTGGATCATAAAAATAATTGTAAGAAAGTGATGAATAATGCTGCAAAAAGACATTCTAGTAATTTTCTACATAATTATTTTGATAATCCAACAAAATTATTTTCAAATCTATAATATATCTAATTAATTTTTAGATATCTACTTCAGTAAAATTGCCGTTTCTATATAGTTACAAAATATTCTTATATAGTTACAATTCTACATAGAAAGAACGATTTTGAAGTATCTAAAAAAAGTTAGCTAGATACAGATCTGAAAGTAATTTTGATAGATTATAAAAATAATTACTAAGTTTTTACAAGAAATAATTACATAGAAAAGCATAATGATTTAGACTTTTGATACTCTAGCAATCAATTTCCTACGTAATTATTTTGATGGTCCAACAAAATTATTTTTAGGTCTGTATCCAGCTAAATTCCATAGTAACATCTAATTATTGGCATAATATTGAGATATTAGCTAAATATATACCAAAATTTAATCAATGTATTTCCAATAAATTTCTATTAGAATTTTCGGATATTTGAGCAAAACTATTCTTTTCATGTTCTATTTAAAGAAACATTGAATCCTTTTGAATTTTTGTACCAATTTTTGTGCTCAAAACGATCGATATGTACTCGCGAGTTTTAAATAATGATCCAAATATGTGATTTGGATTTGTAAATGTATTAAGTACACACACACACACACACACACACACGCGCGCGCGCGCGTGTGTGTGTGTGTGTGTGTTAAATGTAATGCTCGTGTCACATTACGCATTGAAGATTGAGGATTGAGAATTAAAGATTATTCAACCAATTAAAATAAAAAACGGATTAAAATTAAAATTATCTCGATCGAATTCTAATCTTTAATTTATAATCCTCAATCTTTCCAATGTGTAGTGTGATACGAACGTAACGCCGATATGGACATATCAAATTTTAAAGTAATTTGCTATCGGCGCTATTGTGCCTCTCTCTCTCTCTCTCTCTCTCTCTCTCTCTCTCTCTCTTTCTCTCTTTCACTCACTCTATCATTATCAGAAGTAAAACAAGGATAAAATAGCGTTAGGAGCATATTTTCCAAACGCAGCCCTGGATAAACAATCATGTGTAAATAAATGAAGTACTTGAATTATGCGATATTCGCAATAGAAGATAAAAGAATATGTATGTACATGCATGCGTGCACATTATCGTTTATTCTACATTGGAAGCTGCACGTATGCCAGGTTATCCATCAATAGGCGAATATGGAAATATTTCAGTCGCGTGCAGTTTTTGTTTATACTGCTCGATGCAAATTTTACAACTGTTCGTATGGTTGTTTTGTTTTCTTGAGAATGTAAGGTATCAATATTTATTGCAACGATCGAATTTTTCCAGTTTCACGAAATTTGTACAGTTAACTCACTTTACTTTCATAACTTTGTGTAAGATTCTAGGATAGAATTCTTTTTCTAATTTTATACGCGATGCATTTTAATAATTTATGTGTCGCGTATTTCAATTCTTCAATGTTTTTTTGTATTACATGTATACATTATAACACAAAATTATGAACAGAATTTTAACATAGTTACTTTAATTCTACTTAATTCCGGAATTTTAACTAATAAATGATAGAAGATCTAAACTTTAAACTCTTTAAAGAAATACGAAGAAACAAAAAATTGAATTATTAAAATAAAAAACTTTGTAATATTTATATATGCATATATTCAAGACTATCAGTTTAACAACTTAATGTTTTTGCGATCGCTTTCATTATCAATGAAAATCGTAAAGATAAAATGTTGTAAAAATCGATTATATTATTGTAGATATCTCATTGAAAAGCTCAAATCATTGTTAATCTTTTTTTAGGATCTAAGATATTTTAAACGTAAAACGATAATAATACAGGTTAATTGTAGCTAATTAGCACTGTCTGTATTGCTGCGATTAAAATATTTTAATCGGATTAATGCGTCGGTTCAACATTAATTTTCTTTCGGATTCTCCGGCTTTGGTGGTTATCTAATCTGTTTTTTACAACATTATATTTTTTTACTTTTATTTAACTTTTATGTCTCGTAAATAAGTTTATTACGCGATAGCGTTCCGGATGTACTTATTTGATCTATGAATAAATCTATTTTGCAGATAAATGTTGGACGTTGGAATGCACAATAGAATCAACGTGACCTCTCAACCACGATAAGCGTTCATGTTGAACGTTTCGAAGCATTAAAATGTGAATCACGCGTAATTGTCGAAGTGTGCGATTTTTTTATCTGATTATACAAGCTCGAAAGTATTTTTGAAAGTGAATAATCGAGACAAGAAAATGAGAAGCGATATTGTAAAATAATGCAGAATTTAAATTAAATCAAAGTTTCCCTAGATTTCCTTTAAAATAAAAAAATAAATACTTTTTTATTCACCATTGTCTTTCTTGTTGAACTATTCTCGTAAGCTATTCGTTGATTTATCATTCATCGATGTTCGATTGTAGATTTTAATTTTCAATTACATGTTTGCATTGAAGACGGACAACTTCAATCGACAGAAAAAGCATTATCGGAGACATAAGAAAAAAATAAGTGCTAAGATGATGAAGCGAGAACTTGCTTTATTTATTAAGTACAAAGACAATCGAGTGTCATCGGCATCTTCAAATTTTGAAAAGGAGCACATCAGAATTTTTAATTAACGTTTAAATTTAACAACTAGTTTGACATTTCTTACGTTATTATCTTTACAATAAAAAATAATAGAGTTCAAACTCTATGCGAAATTAATATCGACCTTCGATGATAAAAAAAGATAGGAGAGAGATTCTCTGAAAGTCTCGTGTCCACGCTAAAATCGATCCGAAATCTCGGATTGAATGCATTGGTCAAGTTTGAACAATCGAGTTGAATAAACGTGATTTGTTAGTTCTTTCTCTATTTGAGATCTTGGAATGATTTCTAGCATCGTGAATACAAGACTTAAGATACATTGAAAATAAATTTTGAAGAATAAGTAAAAATAAATCGTCAGTTCTTTACCTTAACCCTAATCGATATTCGCTTCGAAATTTCCTTAATCTTCTATGGGCATTGTGTTGTTAAAAAAAAACAATTCTTGTTACTTAAGGCTGGCGTCTCATAAGCGGAAATTACAGCTGAACGGAACAGTGAGACCAATCACAACCGCAGAAAAGAAAACAGAGTAATGACTGTAGAATTATGATTGGTCATGCTATTTCGTTCCACTGTAATTTCCACTCATGGAATGCCAGCCTAAATGAAGGATTTATCGATGCATAGCGATATTGATGTATAGCCTTTCTGGCAAATAGAAATTATAGTTTAGTATTCGATGCTGTCTTCACCTAATCTTAAGGGCCTAAATGCACAAAGATGAACGTAATTGAATCGTGGAACGTAAATCGTATATAGTAATCGTATAAATAGTATATATCAAAACATTGTGCGTTGACCTACGATTCATGTTTCACGATTCAGTTATGACTATCTTTGTGCTGAGGCCCTAAGGCCTCCTGAACAGTGAGTTCTATAACATATATATTGCCTAATGTTTTACTACCATAAATAGAAAAAAGTCAGAAAGATCAATATTACTTGCCTTCCTTTGTCGGACCGCAGTTTTCTATACTTTAGTTAAGGGAAGGCTTGCTCCAGTATATTATAAAACTCACTGCTCCTGAGTAATCACTTCAGCCATATTGAATTTTCGTGTTATAAACAAGAAATATACGTCATAAACGACAGATTTTTTTCTTGTATGCCATTTGTTTACTCCCTTCCCCTGATAATCAGCAAATAGTCGAAAAAGGCTTGTAAAGTGAAAATAGGCTACGCACGTGCATTAAGTAAAAACTAATAAATGCACTTTATGTGCATTTTTACTATCAGAAGATTATTTACTATGAGAAGAGATAAAGATAATTCTAGCCCATTTTTACAAGTGTTTTACAAATGTACAACAATTCCATTGTTCCATTTTATTCAACTTGTCTTTTACAAATGGCGTGTAAGAAAAATCAATATGTAGTTTTCCAGCAAACGAGAACGGATTAGATATGGATAAATCCATATGAATCAAGTTTTCGAATCCGCGTTATCCACGAAAAAGATATTAAATTTTGTAGAGACTGAATACGTTTCTATTTAGATAAATATAATAATGTAAACTCTAGTGGATTCATAAATGAGTAGATTCAGAAATGAAATGCCAGTTTGCGACCCCAGAAAGTGATTTATTGTTGAAAAGTACACATCAAAATGATCACAGATATCGTTTCTTTTCGAATGAGTCCTAGTACTATATACACAGAATATAATACAACCTTACATTCACAGGATTCACAGAAACAGAGCGACTCCCGACCTGCATTGTCGTAGCCAGAGTTATGTCTAGAAATTATCTTGTCGTGGATCCGCAATATTACACACTCTGTATTTCACATAATCTACATACTACGTATGTAATACTAGTCATCGATCTCGGCAAGTCATTGAATAACATGCACCGAGGTAATATAGTATGCCTTCCAACAAGCGACACAAATGACATGATGACACAATGGATCATTACATCCTTATTGTTTACCAATATTAAACAAAGATGACATGATCACTATGTCGCACTGTGTCGCTTGTTGCGAAGGCATACTATATTACCTCGGTGCATATGTTATTCAATGACTTGCCGAGATCGATGATTAGCATTTCGTGAGTCTCCCGTGTAAACAATTCTTCATTACCGCACGTTAAATTCAAACAAATTAGTCGCACGTTCATTGAGTTGAATATTAGGTAAAATACTATGTAAATTACCAATGCATAATTACGGATTCAATCGGATCGGTTGCATGTTTCATTTTTATGCACATTGGGTGAGATACAGAAATTAAATAATTCGTAATTACTGATTCAAGCGGATTACGGATAGAAAAAATTTTTTAAATTCAAAAAAATTCGACATCACTTCAATGAATAATTTTCAACATTTTTCAATAATTTCTCGTTCTGGGTTATAATATGATTAAGATAACTACTCAGAAACCTTAAGTATAACTAATTTGCAAAAATCCTAAATTAATCCCGAATTTAATTTTAAAGTGTACGTTAAAATTTGTAACATTCGCCTTAAAAAATTAATTGGTATTCGTGACAGATCAGTATATTTTTAAATGTATCTTTACTTAAAGTTAATTTAATTGAACAATTTTTTTTCATTTTGAAACTCAAAATTCAAGAAATAAAATTATAACTTAAAAGTATGTAAGATTTAAAAAATATTTATTATAAATAATTTTTCATAATGTAGTTGAAAAAATAATTTTTCATAATGTAGTTATCCGAGTCCACTAGATCCGCGAATACCGATTAGAATTAAATTAACTATAAACGCAGATATAGCGTAAAGTCCAACTTTTTAAATAAATAATTTCAAATAGAAGAAAAAGAACACGAGATAATAACGTGCGTAAATATATTTCAAAGAGCTAAAAATTTGCTAGTGATCTTTTTTATTTTGAATTAATATAACACAAATATCATAAAAAATACATAAAATCAAAATACTTAAATATGTTTCTCATGTCATGACAGAGAATTTGACGTGCTCCGTTTGTCACAAGACGCTATCTAGCATCTTATTATGTAAAATCGAAATAGCGCATGTGTTGGAAGAGCTTCTTTGGGAAACGAATGTGTAGGTGCATTCCATTTATATGAGTCGGTTATATTCAGATCTTTCGTAATCAAAATCGGAAATAGCCGGTGACCAAGAAATTTATTCAGCAAATTTCTATTAGGTTCGTGGCGTTTTTTTAATGCCATCTAATGGGAAAAACGCCACGAACTTTTTCCCACATCTAATATTTGATGATACACTTGACATGAAAATTAAGCGCGAAAAATCAACAGCTTTTGGCGATTCGATCGACTGTTAACAATAAAAAGACGCTAAATTCCGCTAAATTTCGATAAAATTCGATAAACTTATTTAGATACTATATGTATATATTGAATTATATTAGCATCTTTCTTCAATTCAATATTTAGAAAGAAAGGTCGATATAATTCAAGTTACTCCACTCTTTTCAAATTGATAATAGATTTGCTCGCTTTGCTTGAAATTTCAAAAAATTTTTGCATTTAAAAGGTGATAAGTATATATATATATATATATATATATATATATATATATATATATATAAAACGTTGAAGAAAGAAAAGTAAAAGAAAATGAGTGCAAAAAATATACAAACAACGAGAACAGATCTAATGGTAACTTCATAGGAATGGACAGTCTATTCTTATTAAAGCGATTTCAAATATGATCAATATACGCCAACTTTATCGTATATATTCGCCAAATACTGGCCTATATTTATATAGAATATAGATAGTCATGCACATTATGTGTGTGTAATATTTGCTAATATTGGCATACATTGTCGTCAGGAACCTTGTTACGTCCATAATTAGAGCGGTCTTTTCGAAATGCACTTTCTTCCCGCGATAATTATTTCTTCTTTTTCTGAGGCTTGCATTGCAGATTTACCTCTTCAAAAGCAAAAGAATATAATTAAGAAAATCGTTTCTCATTCAATAAACGAGGAAAGCTAAAGTTGTCGTTCGAGAGCGCGTGAAAGAAATTAATTCGGTAGATTCACATGTGAATCCACACTCGTGACGATTTATATCGTTAATAATGTTTTTATACATGGCTCGCTCGCGAACGTGTGCATTCAGTGACACCAGAATGACGATACCGACGTAAAAAAAAAACTGCGTAGCAAACTGACCTACACGATTCTTCCTCGCATTGTTATATTATTATACTTCACGCGTAGCTCTATTTTATACCTTTCTCGGCATCGCGCCAAATTGAATCTTGATCAAGTTCTCGGTCCAAGTTGCAGGTAGATTTCGAAATCGCACAGTACGATTTGTTTTCCGAGGTCAGTTTCCATAAGATAAATAGAACGTAGATAAACTGAAAAATGAGTCAATGCCATTGCGAGTTAACATACTGTGAATTTGACCGATCATGTTCAGTGCTACAGATTGTATTGTTGTACGTAAATACATGTATCAAAGTGCAGTAATATAATATGAGCGTTTTAAGTGATAAAATTTGTGTATACTTTCGCTAATAATACGATGATATAATTTTATATTTCTGTTCCATCAAGATAATATTATCTCTTTGTCATTATTACGTAATTATTCATCTATAACAGCGTCTATATTTAGAACGATTTCAAATTCCGATTAAACTGACCGACAGAATTGCTTAAAGCAAATTCCTAATTATACAATTCATTATTTCGGATTAGAATTTCAATCTTGATTTTTAACTTACTTTTTGTCTTCTACTTCTAAGAATTAAAAAAAAAAAAAGTAAACTAAACTGAGATTAAAGTAATATCTACATTGGTGAAATGAGCCTAATGTCAATTTTTACCAAGATAGATTAATTTTATACAAATTAGATTAAATTTATATAAATTAAAGTTAATCTAAATTGATAGAACATAATGTCTATTTTTGCCCATATAAATTAACTTTAATCTTAGTTTAACCTACTTTTTATCCTTTTCTAGTTCCAAGAATTAGAAAAAGATAAAGAATAAATTAAATCGAAATTAAAGTTAATCTACATTAGTAGAAACATAACATAATGTCTGTTTCTATCCACATAGATTAACTCTCTTTAATCTTGGTTTAACTTACTTTTTATCCTTTTTTAGTTCTAAGAATTAGAATAGAATAAAGAATATTAAACGAAATTGAAGTTATTCTACATTAGTAGAAAAATAGACACAAGTCAATCAAGTCGGAGTTTAGTGCATGTGACGCACAGTAACGCGATAGAGATTATTTTGCCAAATGAAATCGTAACCCAACGATTTCAATTTCGATTAAATCATAAAGGAATAGAGGACGCTCCGGCGTGCTCCGAAGAAAAAAAGACACGCAGCGCGCAGAAGTCCGACTCGCTCCATTCAAATATATCGTTTTTGCGCAGCTGTACCTTTCGATATTTTCAACCTTTAATTTGCAACAAGCGCGATGAGAGATCAAAGTCGCAAAACAATGCATGAAAAAACGAAATCAGCGATGAACGCACGTGCGATGACTAACAACGTTCTTTTAGCCATCAGCCAATCGACCGATCGGACGGTCATCATCAGAAGACAAAATTGACAGATCGACCTGGGGACACCCACCTCAACTCGACTGTCGCCCTTTATTTCGTGTTTCGTGTGACAGCGTGAACGTAAAGCGCGTCCTCGGTATTCTTCCGAATGACGAAACTGGACCTGTTTGAGGATACTGTGCGTGTACCGGCAAATGATGGCGATGATGGCGACAGTAGCGGCGCCAGTTAGTATCTTCACGAGAGATGCTTTTTTGAGAAGGTAACACCAGCTAACTCCAGCTATAACTGGTGCCCTCCTTCGCCAAGTTTCTAACCGAGCGAAGCTAGCCGCTTGAATCGATAATGGCCTTGCATAGCCTGCCAACGATGAATGGAATAATTTCCTAGGTACTAGTGTCAAATAAGAGGTCTGTTCGTGTTACTTGAATGTTCAAAAGATTTTGCACTTAAAACTGAGATAAAAGATTTAGTCGTGTTGTTTGAAATCTCTAAAATTTTTGTACTTAAAACAAGATAAATATATATTCGGATGTTAATGAGAAAGAAAGTGAAGATACTGAGTGTAAAAATTAAAAAGTGTTTAAAACAATTCGAACAAACCTAAAGACCGCAGCACAAACTTTTGCAAGGAAGGGAAAAAATATATTATTTTTCCCAAATTACGGCTAAAATATTACGAAAATTGTAATGCGGTTATTTGTAATCAGGAAAGTCGCATTTTTCAAGAGCGTTTTTTTTTTTTGGAAAAAAGATAAAATAAAAATTCGTTTTGATACTTCACTGTACCATTTTTGCATTTAAGGTGAAGATAATTTTATTTATTATATATTAAAAGCCAAATTGCAAGATCCAACTCTTTAGGAAACTTTATAGCTTCGTAAAATATAAGTCAGAAAAAGTTTCGTGGCAAAATATTTCTTCTACAAGACAATAATATACTGTAGAGTGCAGATATGTATCTGTACTGCAAATGAAGTGTAAATGAGTTTTCTTATCACTCTTGTCGGCCCTTAAACCGAAACCAATCGAAATATATCATATTTGTGTATGATTCGCGAAATTTTATTATTTAAATTAGTTATAAATTACATTAATTAAATTATCGAGTGAATTCAATATTTGATTAATTTGAATTATTTCATTCGAATTATTTTGTAGAAACGAGAAATTTAAATTTTGCCTATATTCGTTATAAAAGTTGGCGAGTTTTCAAAAATTAAAAAATTAAAAAAATTAAAATCAAAAAATTAAAAAAATACGTATTTCGATTATAATTGTTACCTTTAGTTGGAGTACATTTTTTTATCCAGTAAGAATGATAATGAAATCGACATTGAATCGATTATGTCGATTTGACATCGAATTGGTGTTTAACATCGAAATTATCAAATTGACATCAAATCGACATCGATTCTATTGTTTCTTACTGATATAATAATCTAGTAAATTTGACGATTTGAGAATCTTGAAGAACATATTATATTAATTTCAATTTTGGCTACTTTTTATCGAACTTAATATATCTTTCTCTTCAATAAATACAATAATAATTCGAAAATATATTTCAATCCAATAAACGAGAATAGATTGAAATGGACTGAAATAGAATCAGATTTTTAGAATATGTATTCACATTAAAATCCTTTTCAATCCGAATGCACTTATTATATTTTTTTAAGGCACATTTCTATGCCTTTATTTCAATTTAAAAATAATATATGAGTTTTATATGAGTTTTTTTTATTATTATATTTTTTTCTGTGCCTCATCTGAATATTTCTCAATTCATTCTGAATAGGAAATGCAGTCTTTCAATCCAATTGAATCTTCAGTTGAATTCAATTCAATCCAATTTAATCCAATTGAATTCAAGAAAGTTTTTGTTATTTAAAATAGGCATTCAGATAGATAAAATTTTAATTCAATTTAATATTTTTAATCCATTGTTGTTTATTAAAAAGTTTCGCTCTTATTAATTGGAATATCTTCGCGATGATAACTTTCATAATGACATAACATTTTAAATTTCGTTTGTCTGGAATATATTCTCTCGCGATAAGTATAATTATTTGAACATCTTAAGAGATTTATATTTGAAACCTCGCATAAATCTGTTGTTTAACGAGACTGAAGCCTATTCTTACAATGTACTCTTTGTTTCCTGTTTCTTATTTTTTGCTTTTTTCTCCTTTGCAATCATTTTATCAACAATATATTTTTTGCTATTTCTTGTATTTCTTGTTTCTTTCGTTAACTTTTATCTCGGGTGATAAAAAAATCAGATAAGAAGTAAAAAGACAAGATAAAAAATAACAAAAAATAAGAAACAGAAAACAGAAAGCACATTGTACAACAGGCTTAAAATTATGTTCCAAACTTAAGCAAAACAAGCAAACGATAATATTAAAATCATGACATTAAAATCGGAAATGATTGAAAAATTACTTTTAATAATCATTTTGGAGTCATTTTGATCATTATGACTCGATACACATAATGACTTATTGTTATTTCGCTTGCGAAACGTTCCTCTTCAAGGAAAATTTTATTTGATAATATATAGTACATGTCACGTATAATATATATATATATATCATATATATAATATATATATATATCATATATATATATATATATATCTGAGAGAACGTGTTTTGGAATGTTATAATAATCCTTAAAAATAAATTGTAAGCTTATGTTTTTCAGCTCAACTTCTCATAATTCATCTTTTCTCTTTTTCTCGAATTCCAACATGAAAAGGAAAGAAAGCTGATTCATGAAAAAAGTTGAGCTGAAAAAATAGACTTGTAATATTCTTAAAACTGTACGCGCTTGCGTGCAATACGTTTCCAAACGTGGCCAAGTGTTTATCGTCAACGTTCGCGTACGCAATACATACGCATTTGCAGCATTTGTGCGCATCTCGAGCTCAATGACGGTAAATCTCGCTTTTTTTTCGCGTAGAGAGAGAGAAAACGGGAAGCGTCGCGCATACAGATTACGAATATAAATAAATCGACCGTGCGAATTGGTGGCTTTTCGCAGAGTATCGTGAGCGCCGCGAGTCCCACCGCAATCTCTCAACTCCCGGAGCTGGATCGCGAAGCTGTCGCGAACACGACCGGGTGAAGGTGAAGTACGACGGGGAGATTCGTGTGTGGGGATCCAGTAGGAAATGGCTGCCGTTTTGAAGAGAGAATTTCGTACCGTGACGAGCGTGCTCGCCGGCAACGGGAATCTACCGTTGCTCACAGCCGCACGGTAAGCACAAGTGAACTCGTGCGGAACATGGCATTGTCATTATTATTATTTTTTTTCAATTTTTTTTAACTTCTTAGCGCGAGAGCGATCTGTACGTGAGAGCTCATAACCGTGACGGACCTGCTGCTCGGATTGACTAACAGTTATATCAATTCGTAGGTATCTGACGAGATCGTCGATCCGCTGTGACATCAGTGAGGGATGGCTGAGCAAACTCCTGGTGAGGAAGATCGAGCCCACAAAAGAATCGCACTCGCGAATGCTCTCCGACAAGGAGGTCATTTATGCACTGCACACTCAAAACATACGGCCAGATTCGATTGACAAATACTTGGCCAACTAGTGAGTCGACATCTTTGTGACCTTGCATCCGAGTGCGTGATGGTTCACTGACCTATAAATTCGATGCAATAGGATCGATCTGTCTTCAGCTGCATGCAACGTTTCTAATTTAGTTTATTATTTGTAGTTGTTAGTCTTTAAGGCTAATCTAACAGTGTACTCTGCTTCATGCTTCTTAATTTTTACTTCTTTTCTTTTTGCTTAATCCATTTTTCCGTTTTCTATTATAAGAAACAAAAGTTGAATTTCGAAAAAGATTCAGGTAGAATAGTAGAACACAAAATCATAATGAGATCAAGTTGATAATGATACCAAGTTGAAGTAATTTTAGGAAAAACCATAGTGATGTCTTTCGATATACTTCGACAACGATTTTGTAACGAATTCATAACACAGTAATAATTTTTAAATTACTTTTAACTAAAAATCATTTAAAATTATTATATCAAGAATTCATCATAAAATCGTCCAAAATGTCTTGAATGACATGTTTTTCTTTAAAATGACTTCAATTTGATGTCATTTTGATCTTATAACTTTGTATTCTATCTGGAAAGAAATACATAATGTTGATAAAATAGTTACAAAGAATGAAAAAGGCAAGAGGTAAAAGCAAAGAACACATTGCAGATTAGCCTTTATAGATATTGCAATATCTTTAAAATATAGTTAAAACTTGTGTTCTTTATCATACAGTATTATATATTTAATTGGTATCATCAGAATATAGTCAGAATATCATTTGTATGTATTTGTTTTGTAATCTTTTATAGGTTTAGTAGATTAAAATATATATTAATGTTAAATGTGTTAAACTTTAAATAAGCCTGCTAAATGTTCTCATGTACGTTTCTCCTTATCTTTTTTTTTATGCCATTCCAGTGAGGAACACGTTAATCTGATACACTCAAAAAAATCTGATTTGAATTGCGAATTAGTGGGTTCGTGGACAGTGGAAGTAGGAGACTTGGATCAGGCCTTACATTTATGGCAATATACAGGTGGTTACGAACGTATAGATAATACACAAGCTGTGCTTTCTAAAGATGAGGTACGAAATCTTTTGTAATATACAAAGAAAAGATGCCAGAGACGTAGATCTATTTTTTTCAGTTGAATTTTTTGCATCGCTCATCTGTCCTTTTCAATCAGAGAGAAAAAGAAAAAAGATAAATAGTGCAAGAAGTTCAGCTGAAAAGAACAGATCAATTGCAATGAACATTGATGATTAAAACCTAATTTCCATAGTCTTATCAACGATTGCAAACGGAACGTGGGAATTACTTAAGATCACGTCATTTGCAATATCTGTTGGCGTTCAGTTATTGGCCACCGTTAACAAAAAGGAAAGGGCCAAACAAATATGAAATACGTAGTTATAGTTTGCAACCAGGCACGATGATAGAATGGGGAAACAATTGGGCTAAAGCTATTAATTATAGACGCAACAATGATGAACCGTTTGCTGGTTACTTCTCACAAATTGGTAGATTGTACAATGTACATCATATTTGGTGTAAGTGTGAAACCATATATTGCTTATATTACGCTGTTTTATGTATATTATGTTCATTCATCTTCATATATGTCGTATATTTGTTTTTATTTTTCAGGTTACAAGGATCTTCAATCACGTAAAGAAACACGTGAGAGTGCTTGGAGATCGCCCGGTTGGGACGAGTGTGTCGCTTATACTGTACCTTTAATAAGAGAAATGCACTCGCGCATATTAAACCCAACTTCGTTCTCGCCTACGAAATAAAATTTAAATAGGTGCGAACACAAATGCATTTGTATATTATTTCTTATAAATATATATGTACGGATTGTAATATTGTAAAAACATTTGTTACATGTATACACTGTGTAGATTTAAGTATATGCTACTATTTACGCGCATGAGAAAAGCTACAAATTTTTGTTGTATTATAACTGGCAGGAATGTCATAGTTTGTTACTATTTGATATACACTAGCAAAAGCGACAGTTTATATATATATATATATGTATATGTACATACATATACATATGTACATATATACATATACATATATATGTATAAATATTATATATGAAACATGTCATTTTGTCAAAATGTCAGTTGAATTACAACATATGTATTATATATATATATATGTCTGTATAGAGAAAGATATAAAGAAATGATCTTTATATTCTTTCCGCATTTTTTCTTCATCTATTTCTTCATCTATTTTCTTCATCATTCATCAATTTTAAATTCTTCAATCTAATAGGAAGACAATAGGACACGTTTTGATTTTATTAACGACTTTCTTATTTGCCATATTTTTCTATTTTTGCGTATTACAATTGATATATATTACGAAAATGCATAGATAATATAGTATAATAACATAAGTAGAAAAGATGTACCTGAATTTATAAAAAAAAAAAAATCATCAGTAAAATCTACATATCATTTAAAAGATCGGCAAGTTGGATTAAAATGCATTCATTCTAACATTTCTCATTTTTATTATCTTATTAATATGTATTGTGTATTGGATTAAATAATTTCAACTGTTTAAATCTTAATTTACGATGCATCACCGCATATTTCTTTCCCCCAATCGATTTTACAAAATGCGTGTATATTGCTTAAAGTTAAAAACGAAATTAAATTTGTATAATAATTATTAAGAATGTTTATGACTCGATTCGCATTTCGTATGCATTTCACGATTATTTATTCATTAGAAAGATATTGGTATCTCAATGGTAAGATATCTATCTCGATAAAAATTTACATTTCATGTGTTAATATTATAATAAAGATAATAATAAACAATAATAAAATAATATTAATAAAATGTAGGGAGAATATATTAGAGTCTATTATACGTTATCTCATGCTACAGATGAATTATATGATCATATATTGACTACAAATATTAACTCACCACTCAAGCAATTACATTCAATTCGATGTAAAACACTTCAGCATTGTCAGAAAATTCTTAATGCAATTAAGAATTCTCTTTAATTGCAATTAATAAAAAGCTTAAAATATAATATTAGTTTTAAGAATTTACGTATATTTTTCAAGCTAGACCTATGCTACACAGAACAAAATTAAAGAATAAATACAGATGGTATTGTTGAGAATTGTCTTAATATGCACATTATGTATATACATGGAATCTCATTCTACCATCGAAATATAGTACAAGCTGATTGGTGTGAGTGTTTTTGTCTAACAGCAAAATGCAAGAATGAGTTACAATTGAATTATCAATAAAGCTTACAGAAGGTATATATTGGGATAAAGGAAATTAGATTCAAATTTCACTAAAACAAATCATTTTCAGGTTTGCTAGAGAATAAATCCAACATAAATTTTATACAACTTCGCGTATACATGGATCTCGTTTTCACAATGCTGATGCATTTTTAAAATAATCATCCTTTTTTTGGGGAGAAGGGATCGCGCTGTAATATCTTTTCCATAATTACATAATAGCAAACTAGAAAAATTATAAGAATCTGTGTAATAATATCGAAAATAGAAAGTATCTTCAGAAATAAAAAATTACATGTATGTAACATTCACACTTAAATAATATCAATAATGTATCTATTTATCGCTATTTTATAAATACACGTACTTTCTTATAATTAGCCTTGTTTAATCAAATTAACAATAATACAAATAATTATTGAATTTTTATTTGGTTGTCTTCAGATATCAATATTTTCATGTTTATAAAACATATCTGTGGGAGATTATTTTGTCTCACAAAATTTTTGTTTAGTAGATCGATCTGAAGTATTTTCTACTTTCCATGGTATCAATAGTATTTATTTTGCAAACACGACTACGCCTATTCTTATTACTCTGCGTACTTAAAAAAAAAATAATGTCGAAAATAAAAAAAGGAGTTACGATTTATCTTTAATTAAAGCCAGAAATTGTATTGAAGTATATATAGTTACATTCACTTCGGTGTTTCGTCGTGTACAAAAAAAAAAACAATATTTCTGTAATTGGCTGATGTGTAAAGAAGACATAATTGATGGAATTGTAATTATTACAGCAATCTCAAAAATATTGCGTTTCTATCTGATGAACTGTATCGTAATACAAATCACCAGCAAAAATCACACCTTAAATGGAAGTAAGTGAAGAACGAGCTCGTCAAATAATCACAAGCATAATTTGATACTATGATATTTGATATGCTATGCCTATGATTAATTGTCTAGCTTACCAGTTATCACATCTCAAAGTTAACTGATAAAGTTAGCCACGCGCACGTTTTTTGGAAAATTTTTATAAATCTCTCTCTCTCTCTCTCTCTCTCTCTCTCTCCGTACACACCCGCGCGCACGCACATGCAGATGCACACACATACACACACACATACATACATAGACACACTCTCACACTAAATACTAGATATCATAATCAAAATTCCATATCGCAATTCTATATAAAGCGAATAAATATTTACAAAACTCTAGCAACATCGACAATTAATTTCCTAAATTGGGTATTCAGTAAGTTATAGTGATTACACAGACTATAGTCGAGAATAATCCTTTTGTTACATACATACAACTTAACTCAGAGACACAACTCGTGCTATAATTAAAAGTGCATATAAAACTTAACAATTTCTTTTTATATAGAACCTTCCTCGATGAAGGCAGGTTTGAAATCTAAAACTTTAATAATCGTAATTGTTTAATTACTTATAATAACAGAAAGACGTATTGTATAACATATTAAATTAGTCTAAACAGTTTTCCTAAACCACACATTTTACGTAATTTAGAATCCGATAATTAGAATTTGTTAGCACGAACAATCTCTGTTAGTCTGTTACGTTTCAAATTGATTATAGTAATTGATTTCAGATATCTCTTCCTAATAAGAACCTAAGGAAGAATTTAAATCCACATGTGTATCTTCATACGTACGTGGATGTCATCTTACTGTCTTTTCCATAATAAGTTGTTACATTTCAATTACTATAATGTGTATTTACATATCATAATGGGAAATATTTCGGTTGATTGTGACAGTTTTCCATATAGTACAGTTTGGAACATATAACCATGATAACAATTGTATTGTTTATGTTTTACTACAATCATTCATATCACTATAATTGAACACACTTTTAGATATTCGTTTGATGCATGCTAGTCGAGTATAATTTTCGCGTCAAATTTTATTTTCACAAAGTTAAAAAAAATACATAATATATATATTATATATATATATATATATATATATATATATATATAAAATGAAAATTGGAATGTATATGCTATGTTGCCATTGATAATGCAAATGACAAAATGTTCATTATGTGAATGTCGTTTAAAGCTTTCAATTTTTGTTTAAATGTATAAGTTATATTAGGGGAAGAAAGATTAACAAACTTACGAAATAAAATGCAATATTTTTGGTCGTGCCCCGCAATCTGTTTTATAATTACTTATACCTCTTCTAAAACTAAATAAACATTTTTGTTTTAATTTACGTGAAAATCTCAAGTTATAAGCGTAAAATAAAATTATAGAACATTAGTTCTTTTTTTTTAATATAATATATACGCATTAATATATAATACAAGTATTTGATTGACTTTCTCAACTATCGTTTACAAGTATTTCATGGTGACATGTTTTACTGCTCTCCATATGTATCTATAAATATATATTAAAAAGAAATTAATTGAATCGTAAAAATTTACATTTTTTAAGATAACAATAAAATGCTTTATACAATAAAACTTACTGACATTTCATATTCCAAAAATAAATGGATTGTATGTTTTGCTAAGTATTAACTACATAATATAGTAGCACCTCTACTTAAAAATGTTATCGTTAATGGAAATACGTTTCTTTCTTAATACGTACTTCTTGAATTTATTCTTTAATTTAATACAAAACGAGATATTTGTTTTTCGTTGATTTTCTAGGAAAATTGTTATATAACAAAACATCGGAAGGAACAACAGTCACAATCATGGATACGGATTTTACATGTATAATGGTTTCGTGACATATAAAATAAAAAATATATGAAAAAATAATAAATAGGAAAACAAAACATGTATATTTTGATGTAAAAGTACAACATTGGGATGTGTACTGGATGAAATTTTGAATGCAGTTATAGAGTGTATGATACAATATAAATATAATGGAGCGCGATGAAGCAAAAAGTACACTTTAAAGTAAAGTACTCTCATAAGCAATTTAGAGGAACAAACGTTTGTTGAACGTTTATTCTCGTAAAACACAAATAATCGATACAATTGAATTATTATGAAAAGTGAATATTTTGGGGAATTTACATATCAAATTAAGATAAATGTTATAGCTATCAGTATAAACGTGTAGAACAGTTTAGTTAATGCATCAATAATATCAATTCGTCTTATATTTAAAGTAATTAATATCTGCATGATTTTATTCCTTTTCATTAAAAATCGTAACATATAATTTAACATATAAATACTTTTAACTCCACTGTTTTAATGCTATATGAATAAAGAAGTGAAAAGGAAATCATGTGAGACATTAAATAACTACCTTTATAACTGAAAATAAATTTACTTTATAATAACATAGAAAATATTTAGATTAATAAAAAAACGTAACATTTTCATTATCAAGAATCTTTCATTATAAAATGTGAATATTTAAATTTTCTTAAACAATGCAATAATAGATATAAATTAATATATCACATAAATAATTTTTATATATTAATTTTATGTAAATTACATATTTAGGAAACATCCAAGATACAACGTTAAAGAATCTTACAAAGCTGCGTTTAGAAACTTCATCTGGATATATCTAAGTATCGTTTTATCTTTGTTTAATATTCAATAAACAACAAAGATAAAATGATAATGACTTCCCGAACGCAGCAGGAAACTTGAAAGGAATTGAAAAGTGAATACCAATTGCTTCTAATTCTCAACAATTATTTTATTAGCAATTAAATTATATTGATATAAGTTGAAAAGTATAAAGCAATAAAAGGATAACTTGTTGTATCCTGAATCTAAATCTCTATTAGAGAAATGCACGTTTGATTGCTGATATTTACACTTACAACAAAAAGATAGTTTTACTAAATTTATTAGAATGTTACTTTACAAATTCTCCACTATTACTCTTTAATGAATATATAATTAAAATCTGGAAATAAAAAATATACTAATGCGCGCAATGCTCGATTATCACGAAAAACTTTAAAGTTTTCGTGAAAATAAAAGTCAGAACACCACACTGAGAAAAATATCTCAGATTTATCTAAGGGAAAAAGAATAAAATATATATTATTTTCGAGCATTATAACTATTGTACTGTTATTTTTATTATATTTGTAGCATATTAATAAATAAATGTCTCTAAATTTTCTTCTGTGGTATAGGTGTGTATAAAATTCTTTATTCCCTATGCTGACATTATCTGGCCTATAAATTTAAAGATTCTCTAATATTAGAAATGAGATTAATGTTCGAAAGTTTTTCCTTTATCTCTATATGCATCTCAGAATATTTGGTTACGATTAATAAATATTACAATGTTGCAAAAAGCATCTAAATTCTTCTTCAATATGAAGCTTTCTCTTTCTTTTCTGGCAAAGTATGTCGATACATCTGGACGATTAAAAATTACGCGTCTATGACAATTTCAGTCCAATACACATTCCCAACCTTAACAAATCTTTCAGGTTCGGTTCAATGCACGCAACGAGCCAACCCTTGTTATATTTGTAAGTCATTGAATTATTATTATTATTATATTATACGTCGGCAGACTCGTCATGTACTTACTACACAGGCAGACATACATATACATATACATACATAGATACGTACATATATATGTATATGTATATTAATATGATTAAAATTAAAGACTATTAGGGGGGAAGGACGTGGAGCTATTACTGTGAGCCAGACTTAACATGGAGCCACTAAGGCTTTCATCGTCCGGATAAGATTCTTTTGATGCTTCAGCTATCGCCAGAGCACTGCAATAATTTGAAAAATGCTATAAAATACAATGCAATGTTTGCGATAAATGCATATAGCATATTTCTTGGAAAAAACTTAATTAAACTTTGTATTATATATTTTCATTTTCTGTTAATGTACCTGAATCCTATTCTTGCACTTTCCTCATCAAATTGCTGCAGTTCCCGTTCTTGCCTTTCATGTAACAGGCGTATACGTTCACTACGTTCTCGAAGGAATTCCTGAGTTTCTAATTCCATTTTTTGTTCAAGCAAAGCTCGTCTAACGGATACACGATCTTCCAATTCACGACGTTCCCTGTTCCTCTGCGCCTCGGCTTGCATCTTATTTTTTGATTGGTATGCCATTAGAATTTCTAATTCATAATTTAACCTTTCCTGTAAGATTAATATTAATTTATCGTCAATAGCGAATAATTATAAAGTAATATAGTACAATAATATATGATAATGTCAATTGTCAAACCTTAAGATTATGGCATTCTACTTCTTGTGACTCATCTAACCGTATACTTTGCTTTTGGAGCATTTCAGCAATACTTTGCTCATATTGATCACCTAAAAGTGCTAATTTGCGTCTTTGTTCTTCCTTTAATTTTTTAATAACTGCTTTTTGCTCATCCTTAGCAGTTGTTTGCAGGATTTGAGCTTTCAACGCTTTATATTGTCGTGTTTGTATTTTACAAGTTTCTCTAAACTGTTTACGAATTTGCATTTCCTTTTGCTAAAATTATAAACTCCATTTGTGAATACAATATCACATATGTAGAGAAAACAATGGAAATAACATACGTCAGTAGAATTTCTATTACACAAATTATTCTATGTAGATAAAATAAAATTGATATTAAAGTATCAATTTTACTTGAAAATTTAGTATGATTTTCTAAGAACAAATATCAACAAATATCTATGTTCATTATTACATATTGTTATTTACCTTGAGACTCTTCGGTTGTTGTTTAAGTTCTAACGCATGCTTTTTACGTAAATCACGTTCGGCCCGTTGCATATAATCCTGCTGATTACAAAGTTCTGTTGAATGCTGTCGATGTACTTGATCCTCACGAAGTGCGTGTACTGCTCTTTGTTGTCTATATTCTAATTCTTGCGTCTTTTCATGATGTCGCAGAAGCATAGCATGTGCTTGCTCCAGCTGTTGTTGTCGTTTATTCAATTCCTGTTTAATATATATATATATGTATACACACACACACACACACACACACACACACACACATATATATATATATATATATATATATATATATATATAGATACATATATAAATGTAATAAAATTCATATTCTTAAAATATCCTAGATAAGACAAAAATATCAATAAGAATCAATAAGCTTGATCTCGGAATTAACATTACGGGAAAAGAGTTATTAACATTTAAAATAAAAAAACAATAAGGAAAAATATGATAAGGAAAAAATTTTAAAGAAAAAAAAAATATGAGTTTAATAATAAAAAAATCTTTAAATATCAATAATACGAACTTCACGAAGAAGCTCCTGCTCCAAACTATGGAAGATGAGTAACTTTTTTCTACGGAATTTACGAATTTCAAGATCCAAATATTCTCGTTGTCCCCTCGCAAGCCGTTGTTCCTCTTGCGCTTCCATCTGTCTCAAATTATCTTTTTGACTTTGAAGTGTAGCATCTCGTTGCCTCTTTGGAGTTACTTCGTCCTGAGAAAGTTCTTTTTTCCATCTTTCTTTATAGGCCTATAAATAAAATTATATGTTTAAAGATAAATTAAATGTGTAAAATTTGAATTAAAATTTTACGTATTACGATAAATTTCTTATGCCAACATCTTACTTTGTACTCTCTCTTCTGTTGAGCTTCTAGAGCTTTACGATCAGCTTCATGTCTACTTGTTATCTCTTTATTAAGTTTTTTCTCAGCATTTTGATTTTGTTTTAACTTGCGTTCTAACTCTTGTAGATGTCTGAGTTGCAATTTCTCGAGATCCTTACTAAACTGTTGTAACAAAGTTTCATACTCTTTATCCAACAGCTGTTTATGTGACTCCATTTCCATTTTGCAACGTTCCTCTAATTTCACCTATAAATATAAGAAATATTACATTATAAATATAAATATTTTTAAAATAATTATTGTTTAGAGATTTAAAATCTCTTTATTTAAATACAATATTTTTAAACAATTGAATCATTTATCAAAATTTTAATTCTTTCAGACATACAAGTTTCTAAATTTATTAATCGTAATCATTGTGAAATTATTTGTAAAGATTATATAAATTCGTGATATTAAGTAGAATGTTCGAATTCTTACCAAAGCACCTTGGTGTTCTCTCCTCATTCGTTTATATCCACTCATTTGTTCATGCATTTCTTCTTGCATATGTTCTTTCTGTTGTTTCGTAACAATTGAAGTTGTCCTAATTGTTGCAAAATTATTGGCACCGTGTTCAAGAAGATTGGCAGTGACACCACCTGCTGAGACCTTATGCCGATTTCTGACAGACCCTGAAGAATAATCATTACCATCAGCATTTGGCAGCGGCAGGCTATTGGTGGAGGAACTTTGAGAGCTTGCTGAGACGCCCATCGAGTGAATCGAGTGTTCTGAGGTAATTGAATTGCTTTTACTACTATCGCCACCTGTTTGTTCATCAGGAGTATCTGTAAGTGATTGTAGTTTTGAAGATTCAAAAGTATGTACAGCACGTTTAATTAGCATACTAAAAAAAAGTGTAAGCATAAAAAATATACATATAAGATTGATATTTGATAAATAATCATACCGTCAGCATCACCAACTGTGCTCTCTGTTTCACATGCATCAATCATCAAAATCTTCTTCATTTTACGATAATTCAAATTATCTAATTCCCGAACAGCGGCTTTTGTTCTCTGTATCAAATCTATCAAAACTTGAGGAGAACGTGGTCTGGTGACAAATTGATGCTGTAAAATTGAAAGCCTATAAGAGAACAACTAGACTACTACTAATATACTATATATAATGAAACAAAAAAAAGAAAAAATACATACGGATAATGTAAAGTATCGCTACAGATATACATAAGGACAACTCACTGATAACAGTTTCCCGGATGTTGGTCTTTCAATTGGACTTTTTGTGAGACACACCTCAACAAAATGTCGAAAAACATCAGTCCAATCTGGCGAATTTAATGTTGGAGTGTCATTTTGTGCAATATGATACAAGGCGCTCATTGCATTCATATTAAAATAAGGTGGCTTTCTTTCCGCTATAATCAATAATATAAATAAGTTTTGTGTTTAAGAATAAATAATAAGAATATAAAATAAAACTATAAATAAAATTATTTTTCTTTGATAAAACAGAAAAATTGAGATGTTAAATTATAGAACTTTACTTTGAAAAATTATATTAATGTCTTTTGAATTGGAATAACCATTGCCACTTTATTGGGCATAAAAGAATTATAAATGCAGATATTGAATAATTATGCAAATTATAATTTAAATTATATGGCAATAATTATTTTAAGTCGTTGATATACTGATATTGTGTTATAATAAGTTTTTAGATATAATCATATTTTAAATATACACATACCTAATTCGATGCATGTTATTCCTAATGACCATACGTCAACCTTGCCATCATATTGCCCCTCGTCCATAGCCAATATAACTTCTGGCGCCATCCAGTATGGAGTCCCTACGAAGCTATTGGCTGGACATTTTATACTCGCGGACCCAAAATCAGCTAATTTCACTGTACCATTCTCAGTAAGTAGAATATTTCCAGCTTTCACATCACGATGGATTCTTCCAAGGGAGTGAAGATAATGTAAGCCGCGCAATACACCTTCGCATATTGCAGCTATTTCTTCTTCCTTCAGTGGTCTTTTATGTACCTCAATAATATCTGATGCAGAGCCAAGACAATATTCCATCACCAACTGCAAGACAACGTACAATGGTACAGTTTTAATATTATTTGAAAAAGAAAATGCTAGAAGGATTTAAAATAAGATTGAATTAATCGAATAAAGACACAAAAATATCGTACATACCCAGGCAGTGTGGTCCCTGAGATAGCAACCCTTATACTCTATAGTGTTAGGATGATTAAGTTGCCTAAGAAATCGAATTTCCTTTAAAATGTCCTGCCACTTTTCCACCGTTTGCTTCCCCAAGTAAGACATTTTCTTGATGGCAACAATTTCTTTGGTAACCAAGCATCGTGCATAGTAAACAGCCCCGAAACTACCATGCCCGATCTCGCGCAAATCTTCAAATATTTTCTCCGGATCATTTTTCTCAAATAATTCGGCAATCTCTGGGTCCTTTAAACTACCAGGCCTTGCAACAGCTGGCATAGTCGAGTTGTTGATAATTAGATGCCCGAGGCCTAGTCCAGACACCTTGCCCTGTTATCTTTAGATTCCTTGCCCGAACTGTCTGTTTATATTGAATCCTCTGTCAGTCCATTCCCAAACTTAACATTCTATAAAAGAAATACGTTTTTAGATCTAGACATATTAAGCTCATAAAATTTAAAGCTACAATAGTTAATATATATCACATCACTATATATATTATTTCATAATCTAATTAATTACATAGAAAATATAAAATTATTAAAAAAAATACTTAAAAATTCATAAACTGAAACATTAAGGGTAGATTTCTTATTTCATTCAGAGATAAGTCTTTACAAAATTATGTCAAAGAAAATCAAGATTTATTAACTTTTATTTTCTAATACTAAATAGGAATTTTGAATTTAAATACAAGTTTGTGATAAAGATCATTATAATCAAATAAGATGAAATTTCATTTCTTTATATTCTCAAAACATTAATGTAGCTAATATTAATATCTTAATATGTCAATATTTTTAAATTTATTTTAAATTTCAACAAGAAATTTATACATTTCAGTATTTGTAAATCATTAATTTTATCACACTAATTAAAAATGATAATTTTGCAGTGAAAATATAAGAGCATTTTCAAATTAACAATTTAAAATCATAATAATTTATGATATTTTGTATAATTATACAGATAAAGAATATTTGTGTACTTTACATTAATCAGATTATCATTCAATTACAAAATGTTTCAATTGTCTTCTTACAAATTTCATATGTCTGCATTTCCACTGTCATGTTTTAATGTCAAGAATTTAATAATAAAACCTTGCAGTTTTACACTATAACCGATTCGCACCGGAGATTATCTTGGAAACACTACTTTCTTCATATTCTCTAATTTCACTGCATAAAAGTGATTGCAAGCGATTTAATTGCAAGCAATTAAATTCTTTATGAAATTTTCAACTCCAAGTTCATCACGGGTCCGAGAACTCTCTCGGGAAGAAATTATTCGTTTCTCGGAAAAGCATCCGCTAATTTTCCACCTGTGTATCAAAAGTCGAGGCACCTTCCTCCGAGCCGGATGTACCTTACGCGTGATTTACGAGCATAAAGACTGAGTGTACACTGAATGGCAGCACGGCGCATTAAAACGCAGAGGCATAACAACAAACATTTACGCTCGGCCCATTGTCCGAATCTTGTCATCAGTCGCTGTCGTTTCCGTTTTTTATCTCGTTCACGGGAGTGAGGATCTAAATGCGATTTCCCTCGCGATCGTGACGGTGAGGAGGGCGAAGAGGAAACATGTAATGGCTCAAACGACACAGAAATAGGCACGTTCTTCCCGTAGGAGCGACGAGAACCGCCGAAGTCCCGTCATTGTTGTCGCGTTAGTCACGTTTCTCATCGTGGTCTCTAATAATCTCGAGTGGCTGACACCTAGTCTATCTATCATCAAGGAGGCCGATTCTCGATGGAGAGAAGACTATCGGAGATCGTCGTTTCTGTGACAATTCTGTCAGGATTGGATCAGGAAGAAGAGAAAAAGAAAGAATGGAGGGGGGAGAGGGGATGGAGAGGCAAGGGCGCACAAAATTCGGCAGGGCGCACACGAGCGAGCGAGTGTGTGTGTGTGTGTGTGTGTGTGTGTGTGTGTGTGAGAGAGAGAGAGAGAGAGAGAATTATCGACGCGCGGCGCCGAGAGGGAACATCCTTAAACGCGAGCAAGCCACCTCCGGATTCGCGATCCTTTTCGCAAGAAATCGGTGGTAACGCGACGACGTTGGCAGAGGAAAAGGGAAGTCCGTGGGCAGATCGGACGACGATGATGACAAAGACGACGATGTCGATGATAACGACGACGACGATGACGGCGAGAATTCGCAGGAGGTGGAGAAATGCGGGCGTAAGGAGGGTTGGGTCCTCGGCGCTTATCAGGCCGATCAGGTCCCCTGCCCCACCTCTTTCCATCGCCGTCCTCGTCCTTCTCGCACTCCGCCGCACCCCCAGCCGCGTCACGGTGCTGTGCTGCACCGCGCTGCGCCGTCGACGACGGGACGAAAACATGCACCTCATGCGTTATAGCGCGCGCATCACGACGGCCGGTCCCGTCACGTCCCCGTCCATCCATCCGTCCATCCATCCATTCGTCCATCCATCCATCCGTCCATCCATTCATCCATCCATTCATCCGTCCGTCTGGCGTGACATCGCGCGGTTTCACGCGCCGCGATCCACGGCGGATGGGAATCCCGTTGGGACACTAGGGCAGGGCTTGATCGGGCTAAAAGGGTCGAGAAAATTGTATTCACCTCCAAAATGGCGAGGGAGCGGGCGGGGAAGCATGCGCCTCGTAGGTTCCGTGCACTCTCTTCAGGCGGAGGCGTAGCAGTTCTTTTTCCTGAACCTGGCCGACGATCCCGCGGGCATAATTAAATTCCTGCGATCCTCGGGTAAGCCCGCCGTTGATTCGCGAGAATCGCGCACCGCGCCCCGGAACAATACACGCTTCGTCGTCGTCGTGCTGTCGTTGTCGTCGTCGTCGTGTCGTCGCCGTATACGCACGTCACGCACGCACCTACACACACGTACACATATACTCTTTCTCTCTCTCTCTCTCTCTCTTTCTCTTTTCGCGTACGCGCGCGAGCACTCTCGCGAGAGTGAACGAGCCGCGAGACAGCGAGCAACGACGAGGCCACCGTACCTCGGATCCACGGACGACCGCAAGGACCGTGCGCGAGGATTCCTCCACCTGCGTCTCACGTCCGATTTCACTCGTCCCCCTTCGTACCGTACTTGCACCGTATACACCGTACACACTACACGGCACACTACCAGGCGCGAGAGCCGTCCGTTCGCGATGGCGGTGGCGCTCTACGACGATCACGTTGCGAACTAACTCGCCTCTTGCCGTCTCTTTCATTATGCTATTTTATCATAATATGATTCAACGAAAAGGAAGTGGTTTCCTATTTGCTGACTGACGAATAATTTGGAGATCTTTGATAATTTCACCAATATAAAAATTTCTGTCTTGTTGACGAGGTCGTTCTCAAATATTTACTTTACCGATTTAATTGTAGTTTATGAGTCAAAATTTTTTTTTCTTCAACCTGCATATTCAAACATTAAAAAAAGTGGGACATTTTTCATACTACTATGCTTCAAAGATTTAAGTGACTCGATTTTCTCTTTTAGAATATATGTATGAACATACAAATTTATAAAATTACAGAAGGAGAATTGTAAAGAGGGATGCTTAATTATAAAATTATAAGCAATTTAGAGAAAAAAATCTTTTTTTTTATTAAAGATTTTTGTTATTTTCATTAATATCTAGAAAAACCTTAATTGTTGGATTATACATATATTCACGACGACTTTATAAATAGAAAAGTACTTACGTTCTTATGTATTGCAACAATTTATTTTCATGTACATACATGTATGTACAAAATATAATTAGCGTCCATATATGTATAAGGTTTTTCTTTAAAAAAGATTTTATTTTTAAAAATTATTAAATTTATGAATATAAAATAATAAGAAAGAAATATAAGATATTTACAGTTACTTTATCACATAAAAAATATTAACTGTCCTATTTCGATACTTTTTGGTTAAACAGTTCTCTTCTCATGTCCGTTCTAAATCTTCCATTAAAGAAGTAAGAAAAGTATTGCCATTGATTAATCTCGTAGTTGCCACAACAAACTCGACATTTACTGAAAAAAATTATATTACATTTATTATATACGTTTATTTATTTGTACAAATAAGTACTTCATAATAAATTACGATAGATACTCACACTCTTCCTGTTGCGATAGAAATCGAAGAGCAGATATCTCGGCAAAAGTGCATCCCCCAATGAAAAATACTAGAATTAGTTTCGGTGGTTCCGAACTGGAGTCTTCGCTAGTAATAGAATTTCCTGAAATACATATTTTTTTTAAGGAATAAATATATTAAAAATAAGCTATAAATAAATCAAGATTTATAGAGTTGACTTACGTCTCGTTGACAAAAATACACTGTATGGGATGCTGCTGACAGTAGGACCTGGCAGTAATCCCATCACGTCATTCAATCCTTGCCACCCGTTTGGTTGTACCAGTTGCTCCGCCAATCTCACGCTCAGTGGTGCATATATGGAATGTACGTAACTAATATCTTTCGGTGTTACTTCACTCTCGTCCTCGACAGTGAGCCTTAATGCTTTTCTTAATACTGCATATTGTCGTACTGATTGTTGCTGTTTCAATAAGCCAGCCTTTTCCAAGTTTAATATAGTTGGCAAATGTTGATATCCGTAAGTGTGAATTATTTCTCTTTTATAGTAATCTAATAGCTTTGGTTTTAAACCAGAATTTGTTAATGATTGTATACAAAGGAGACGTAAAATTTTCAATAAAGGTTGTTGCAGCGCTATCATATCTTCGATATATGCATTCGGTTTGTCTGTGTCGATACAATTTAATAATTCTTGTTCAACTTGCAATGATTCTAAAAAGTTGCTCGAGTCGGTGACTTCTTTTATCATCTCAGCGATTGTGGTATCTAAATAAAGAATAATTACAACAAATTATTAAAACAAAAATAAAATAAAATCAGAAAACATTAAATCCAAACACATGATTTTATTACTTACGCCTTGCTAAAGATTGTTTTGTTGCTAACATGTGTGGTAACCGTGCAACAAACTGCTTAATTTCTTGCACACTCTTATCTCCATGTCTTTCGTCAAATTGAGACGAAATCACTTTAGCTTTTTTACTAAGAACTGGCCCAACGCCGTTAAAATTTTTATCTCTGTAAAAATATAATATGAAGAATTGTTAGAGAAATTTATGTACAATTACACACACATATACCTAATCTCAGCAAAAAGTTCTTCTCCTGAATTTAATATAATTTGTTCCTTTTCATTCAAAGACATTGCTGTGGGAGAGTCATCAGAGTCATGAAACTTTCTTGCAGGTAACTGCACAGTATCTATAATGGAAGATATTTCTGTTATTATTTCTTATTCAAATTACTTGTACAAATTACGTTCAAATTGAAGGGATGTTTAAGAATTATAATTCTGAAATATAAAAAATGTACAAAACCAATACTTTACTGTATTTTATTCCATATATTTCATCAATTAAACCTTCGTAAGTCAATTGTGTGACTAAAGGTGACAATAAATCTACAGACCGATCCAACAATAATAAATGTTCAATGGCTACAGATGATACAGGATGTGATTTATTATCCTCCTCTTCTCTATTTAATCTCTCCAGTAATTCCCAAACTTTACTGGCAGCTGGTCCTCTTCCTGTGACTTTCGAGATTTTACCATATAACTTTTGCAAGCCTTGTATGGCTTGTGCAACTTGATAGAGACAAGTGGGATCATTTTCCAAATGGAATTCCTTAAAGGATCCGCTGAGTTCCATTGAGAGTAGATCATTATCAAACGGAAAGAGATCACACTTAAATTCTTCAATCAGTGTAAAGCTGCCAAAGACACCGCGATTCTGGAGCTTCTTTTGGCAAAGTAGACTCTTGCGTGGTACAAAGAATAAGTGAAATTCTTTACGTGGTCTCTTACCTTCTTCTCTACAAACATATATACTTATAAACAAATATATACTATATACTATTTTTTAATACATGTCAATTTAATACAAATTATAATAAAATCTTGACATAACACGTTATCATTATATATTAGGACCAACATATAATTTTGACAGTTCTACAAACATATTTTTATTCATTCTAATTGCAAGCTGAATCTTTTTTGTTCAATCCAATTTTTTTTACTGCTCTAGACTTTCAAGAAATGTAGAAAAATTCAGGATTATTTTTCTGTTATATCACCAAAATAATTTTTTAACTCAAATGCTAAAATTTATTTAATAAAAACTCTTTATTTAATAAAAACTGAAAAAGAAGGCAGAAAAAGTGAAATTTTGTTTGTATCCAGATGAAGGATGAAGATCTCTTTGCTAATATCACCAGATAGATATATTGTATTCTATCTAATGTTTGTTATGCACCAACCCATGAACATTCTCTGCAATCAGGTCCATAAGCTCCAACTGTGGCCTCGAGATAAATATGACATTAGCAATGTTAGGTGGTATTGTTAAAGTCCCACCGTATAGCGGATACATTTTCACAACACCATATTCTTCTAGTAAATTATACTTGGCGACCAGACCAATCGGTCCAGCTAACGACTGGTCCCATATAATAGCCTATGAAAAAGGAAAAATATTAGGTGTAGTAAAAAGAAATCCATTATTTTTCCATTCAATTTCATGCAAAAATAATGGATTTCTTTTTACTACATCTAATATATCGTAAAAACAAATTTATAATTTATTTTAATATGTCCAGAGAAGGTTAAATAAGAGTACCTTTGGACCATCGCATTTTTCCAACAGACAAAGCAGTCGGTTTCTCGCCTGTTCCTGAATAAGTCCGACGTTCAATCTACCTCCTGTTAGATACGACATGATTGCTTTGCAAAATTTTACGTATCGATTGTATTTAACATATTCGAGATTACTTTGACAGTTGCAGACGACGGAGTTTTTAATAAAACCAGAAAAGCTTTGAGAGTAGGAGACGAAGTTAAAGCTAGCGCCTCTATGTGTATAAAACGTAGACATGAACTACGTAGTCAAATCTGTGAATATTTCTGATAGGTAACATAGGCCGGTATTCATAATCGATCTTATATTTAAAACCATCTTAAGTCAATCTTAAGAAGTCATGAATCAATCAGAGGGTTGTATTAGTATCTTAAAATATTATTTAAGACGATCTTAATAAGAACAGAATACCGGTTATAATCTTTTTTTATTCCATTGGGTTCATTCCGTGGTATTTTCATGTGTTAAAAATTTTTTTACTTTTTTTATTAATAGGATATGCATTAGGATATATTATTAAATATGAGAGCATTATTATATTTTGGTAACAAGAAAACATAAATCATCGACGAACTGTCAATTGTTATAGAGAGAAACCTGAGAGTGGACACATCCTGATCTTTTTCGTGTACCATACATAAATTAGGATAAAATTCACATTTTTGTGGTTTTTTGCCATATTATTACGTGGATTAGAAAGATGAATAATTAATTTTGATTGTTCATCCTTGTTTAATCCACGTAATATGTTTAATCCATGTAAATATCCTGGTAAAAAAAAATTTTTCATGCATGAATATATATATAAATATGTATAAACATACATAAACATGCATAAATATTCATAAACATGCAATGTATAATTATATGAATATAAAATTTGTCCATACATGTTTATACATCCTTGTTCCTTCATATAAAATTACTTTTTAGTATAATATAAATAATAATATATAAATAATAATAGTGTGAAAACATAAAAAAATAATTAAAGAAATAATTAATAATTTTCATTGTTTGTTTTAGAAAAAAACAAATTTAGAAAATGTAAACAAAATTGCTTATACATAATTATGCATAATTTTATATATAATTATATGTAAATAATTTTTTTATATTTCTTTAAACTTGATTTTTTCTAAAACAAATATATAATGTAAAAATTACCTTTTTAATTATTTTTAATGTTTTCACATTATTATTATTTCTATTACACTCAAAAATTTTATAAATGAAAAAAGGATGTATGAACATGTACGGACATATACAAGGTAGTTCACTTAAATCGATTATCTGAAATCTCATTTATTTTTGATGATACAAAATGTTTCAAATGGAAGTGAAAGAGTTTCGAGGGAGACGTATTTTGATCATGTTGCTCTTTTTTAGATGGAGGCATTAAAAAGATATGAAAGTTACCTCCACTTTTTAAAATGGAATTATATGAGAATTATATTTTTTTATGTAATATAATTTCTTTAATTATTTTGCATTATATATAAAAGTATTAAGATAGTAATGCCAAAAAACTAATAGCTGACGAGATATTTTACATTTTATTCTGGCATATTGACATAAAATATTATATAATTCGTGAACTATTAACTTTTTGATAACCTTAATACTTTGAACAGAATAATGAGATGTTTTGGTGTAAAGAAATATAGTTGCTTTAAAAAATTATGTTTGCAAAATAGATAATTTTTTAAATAAGCAATTATATTTTCTTTACACTAATTGATTCATCTCATTATTGTTTTTTAACTTAAGTTGTAAAGAAAATTGAAATGAATAAAAACAAATCATAAATAAAGGCCCTCCACCACTTCCGCCGATTTTACTGGCGATCCTCTTTTCTTTGTAAATATACTCACTCATAAAAGCTATTAATAAATTTAGCCCGTTTTAACAGGCAAGTAAATTTTACTTTATTTTTTATTGTATTTTGCTAATCATATATTGCATTAATTTTTTTAATATCTTTTATTGTTATCTTTTATACAATTCAATATTATAATAAAATAATTGTTTACAATACAATATATGTACAGTACAATTATAAATTATTTAAAATATAATAAAAATGGGAGCATAATTAACAAATTTTAGTAATGTGGAATTATACGAAAACGTCAAAAATATATACGATAACACAAATTTTTATAAACTAATGTTTAATGAAATATTGATAATATCGGAAGAAAAACTAACAACAATTAGAAATCGTATTTACTGTTAATTATTAATTTGCGAATATAAAACTTAATAATAGTGCAATAAAAAGTCATTAATATATTTATAATATATTTATAATAGCACTCTCATCGTGTTCAAGATAATTATCCCAATAAATTTCTTCATATCAAGGTCTCTTCGCCTTGTAGTACATTGGTTAGCGATACAAAGAAGAACAATCTTTATAGTGGAGAGTGAACTTAATGTATTCTGATTCTATGTCAAATTTACAAGAATCATTTGCAAAGAAAAGTTGAGCGATCCGTCAAATATTGTTTTACAGGAAGGTGTGAATTCCGAATCTTTCAGACCATTTATGAGTAATAATACATACAATAATTTTACATTACATGCTATATAATAATTTTGTAGCATATCAATTACATTTTTATTGCATTTTTAATATAATATTAAAATTCGCGAGAAAATTATATGCTCTGCAACATTATTACAAATCATTTTTTATCAAAAATGAAAGGATAAAATGATGATTCCTTCTTGGAATGATGGTTACGAA
>Ga0157364_1000152_pt1 | contig 34360 bp, 11 predicted proteins | sample AttsexASBM2_FD_111476 | JGI IMG/M metagenome (GOLD analysis project Ga0157364, IMG submission 111476) | Fungus gardens microbial communities from leaf cutter ant in Ribeirão Preto, State of São Paulo, Brazil - Atta sexdens ASBM2 | ecosystem: Host-associated > Fungi > Mycelium > Unclassified ...
ACACACACACACACACACACACACACACACACACACACACACACACACACACACACACACACACACACACACACACACAAACGATGATATTCCAAAAAATAGAAACGCAAATGAAAACTAAGACAATATTTATGGGTGACTTCTACGTTTGATTGTAAAAATGAAAATATAAAATTTAATATTTTTTGATATCTGTATAGCAGCTTTTGGTTTTCCATATCGTGTCATAAATTAAATACATAAAGTTTTATCAGTACAATAATCCTATACGAGCAACTACTATGATTAGATTAAAATATATTTGATATCGAATTGAATCTTAAGGCCATCTATGGAAGTTATTTCTGAAATGTTCTAAACAGTATAAATATATTTTATTATATTTTAACTTTATGTTATATTGTTGCATTTAAAAAGGAATATGTAATAGCCATTATATACTAATTATAAACAATATGTTAAAAATTAACGTCGATAAAATGTATCAATGTATGCAGCTTAATTGATTTATTTGTAGTAATACTCTTTTTCTCTCAATAAAGTTCAAAGAACTACAACTAAACAGAAGGCACTTCCAAGAAGTCAAATGAAGAATTTAAGCAAAATATATATATATTATCACTAAACAAGATTTGGAAGATTGCCAGTTTATCGCTTGAATATTTAGACAGTTGAACTTAATGAGTTAAAGCATAGTAACTACGATAATGTAAATTTATGGTCAATTGTAGAACACGATACTCAATGAAATCATTTCATTGCATGCAGTTTCCAATTAAAATGAAGTTCAGTGTTTCTGTATTCTTCAAGCATTATTTTTATTTTATTGTTTATTTCTATTTTATTCTATATGTATTCACGTCGTGAAAAATTCTTCATTTGCGAATCGTAGAAATTATTTTTTTTATCAAATATGGTGTATTTAAGCAGTTTGGAAGACGGTATAAAAATTAATAACGTCGTCAATAATAATACGTACATTGAAAACAAATATAGTCAATTTTAATAAATATTTAGTTGAATATTGTCAATTAAATATTAAATATAAAGATATATGTATTTGATACAAGAAATTAATTTGATTTAACAATTATTTTTTTTATTGAACAAATATTTACTTATTGTAAGTAAATGTTGACAGTATTGAACTAAATATTTATTAAAATTAATTATATTTTTTTCTTAGTACTGACGGAGATTTGCTTCTCGATAATTACATGGCACGTCTAATTAAATCAATTAAACTGACGACTGTCTTCGAGGTATTTCTATAGTCGTGTCTACGGATAACACAAAGTTTAAAACGACATAGCGTATAATTTTGGGCAATCTATCACTTCCGAAACCTGTCACTTTTGAGACAGTTGATGTCGTCATCTCATCTTGCAACCATAAATACATCGAGCATCATTAATTGCGAGCTGTCAAATAAAAATTTCAGCTATCAACTATTCATGTGTTACATAAACATAATATATATTATGTAACAGAATTTTTTTATAATAGAATTTTTTTCTATTTCTGTAACAAAATTCTATTTTGTAATAAAGTTTTCCGTACGGAATAAACGATATTAACAGCATAACCAGTTTAATTAAAAATAATCTTGTTAAATCAATAACGGAATTAATGCAACAAATACGCCACGCTGTGTTTTAATAAAATATTATTTGTTTCATTAATATTGTCATTGAATTAAACAGATTATTTTCAATTAGACTACTGTTGGCTAATGCTTTTAATACATTTTTTGTGTATATTTTTAGATGTGTCTTTTATGTCACAGTAAAATTCGCGTTTTATTTTTAGCTACATTGGAAAACAAACAGTTGCACCTTTTTTTCGTGTATACATTTTTAGATCTATCGTTTATGTCACAATAAAATTTGTCACGTTTTTATTTTTGCCTACTGGAAAAAAGAGTAATATCATTAATTGGAATTCTGGTAAAATGGACAAACCTGAATTTTTTGTTTAAGTCTATTTTTAATTGCGCGAGAGAGAGAGAGAGAAAGAGAGAGAGAGAGAGAGGGAGGGAGGGGAGAGAAAGATATAATCAAAATCTTCTGGTTCATTTTTACTAGAAATTTTTCTCAGTATTTCATCTCAAGTTTTTATATAGCTTCGTGTATTTCTGAATAATCTCAGTAAATTCTAAATTTATCTCATTGTTAACAGTACTTATTAAAAACAATAACGACTCAAGTCGCAGTTTTCTTTTTTTCATAAAAGTTCATTGTAAAGATAAGATAAATGTCTTCACAAGCCGCATTGCGAGTTCCTAGGGTCGAGAGAGGGAAACTCCCGTTCAACTCGATACCGGAGCAAATCAATAGTTAGGCGTCGCGTCTCTCGATCGTCGTCGAGCTGCATATAGGAAATGGAATGCCCCGTCGAGCATGTCGGCTGAATGAAATACAAAACAAAATCTCGGACAAAGCAATCATTTCTATCTCTCGTCTCTCGAGAATCGTGATTTTTATTTTCCAGATGGAATTTCTGACTTTGAGTAAAGTTTATAATAAATTGCTTTCACAAGCTCAGCTTGATATATATTTTATTCAATCACATCTGATGGAATCCTCTTATGGGTTCTGATAAATAAAGTCGCATTTCCAATTACGTATATTTTCTTATTAATATTTTATTTTAAAACTTTTTTCTCTATAGCATTTAATGATCCCTTCCTTTATTAAAGATCTGCGAAAAATGTTTTTTTAAAGCTTTTTAATCATATTGAAAAACGATATTATCATATAATATATTATCATATAATATATTATATAATATATTTGAACAGATAGCAGGATAAGTCTCTTTCTTGCAAAAATGTTGATATTTTATAGGTAGGTATCATTTATAGAAACGAAAGTTTCTATAAATGATACCTACCTATAAAAAATGATACCTATCACTGTAATAAATTCGTAATATAAATGTCAATATGAATAATATCGAAAAAAAATGAAGTATTTTTAATACTCCAGTATTATTGTTAATCCTTTTTTTACGCGTGTATCCGCACTTTTTATTTGATATTTGACAGACACTTTTTGACACGTGCTCTTGTTGATTATTGATTAATATAAAAAAAAGCATATGATGAACATATATTGAATTTATAAAATTATGAATTATGTATAAAAGATCGAAAGTACAATATTCTCAGTTTTAACTTTATGAGAATATCGGTTTTTCGAAAACTTTAAGAAATTTTATTTTTTACATTAATATTATTTTTTATTCAGGTAAAATCCATGCGTAATAAATAATCTTGAGAGTCTCTTTCTCCTCTCTTTTCTCTCTTTCTCTTTCTCTCTCCCCGTCGTGTGAGAATCGATTGCACCGCATCTTAAATTTCTTATATATATCGGCGGACATCGCGGTAGTGCAAGTTGCTATATAGTACCATAAGTGATCGACTCTTACTACTGCGATACATGCACGCCACATTTCTCCGAGCGCCAGAGTTCGTCGAGAAAGTGGCATTATTTTCTAGTATCGTTCGCAATGCAAATAGTATTTCTATATATTCAAATGCAAACTCTCTTGCCTTTCCCGTTCGCGGATAATCTCCTTGACAATTGTGCATTCGTAATATTGATTGATGATAAATGTTAATAAAATGATAAATGTTGATAAAAAACTTTTAGACATGTATATAATGTGTATATAATAAAATGTTTAAATTTATTAATTATATAATAAAAATGTTTAGGTAATTACATGGAAAGAACGACTTTGCTAAAATATTGCATCTTAAAAATTTAGCTAGAGAAATAGATTCTGAATAATTTCTTACTGAAAATGTGCAAACGAAAATTGAAAAGTGCATACATGTGCAAATGATGAGCATACAATCGAATAAGCTTATATAAACTTAATTTTTTTTAATGTTGGAAGGCTTCATAACGTTAATAATAGCTGATTTGTTACTTTATATTAAACATATAAATTACAAGAATGCTGTAACAATATACGCGATTTTATCAGGAAGATATAAATGAATTTAATTCAATTTCATTAATTGGCCAAAAAAATCTCTTAAAATTTTAATGAAACGCTTAGTTATCTGAAAATATTTCGAAATAAATATAATTATACCGCATCTTCTCCATCATTATTAAACAAATTTTGTGACCTTGTGCTTAAGTAATTAGAATTGTCTAAACGAAATTGTGTTCATCAGGATCGATAGTAATTCTAGTGTACAATGTGAACTTTCGGGCGTAGCCGAAGTTCATGTTGCAGATGCAGCGAGAAATTAAGTATAATATTAACAAAATAGAAAAATGAAATAAAATATGCATACATGCATGCAAGCATATATTTATGTCTGTGGACAGAAGTTTCGCCACATCATTACGTAAGCTCTTACAGCACATTTTCCACCGAACATCGAACCTACGAAGAATAATCTGTTTTAGAAGGCGTGTAAGATGAGTTACAATGAGATGAAATACAATAGAATTAAGGAAATAAATGCGAAAATAAATCGTGTTTTATAATTTAGACATTATGATTCGGAAAAACCGGAAGAATAATGATCGAAAAAGCTTGAGGTCCAAGATATTATGCGATATCGATGGCATTGTATCGTTAGAAAAAAGAGTCACATTTTTCTTTGTTAATCGAATTACTTTTTGTTCACTAAAAACTTATAGTCTTTTCAATTTTTTTTCTTACTTCAAAAGCAAGACACAATTTAAAAAATGCGATTTTTAAGTTATTGCCATATAAATGAATTAAGTGAACATTATCTTATCAATTATTAAAAATGAATTGACTTAACTTCACCAAAAATTGTCAAAACTGTTACAATTTAAAAAGTCTTTAAAATCGTCACAACTAAAAAAGGATGGTTTTTTAAGGGTGGTTTTAAAATGATAAAAATGAAATTTGATCATATTAGAAATTCTTTTCGTTGATATACATACATTATAAAAGGTAAAGATGATTCATGATTATCAACGTATTCATTTAGAATAGTATATAAAAATACTATTAAATATTTAATTGAAAAGTTTATTTTTTATTTGTTTATTAGTGTAACAACTATGTATTAAAAACAAATATGCTTTGTGACATTGATATAATAATTGCTTCGGTGTGACATTGATACAAGATTAATGGAAATCAATGTAGAACTGAAGCGAAACCTAGTGGAAATAATTAATATAAAGGTCGTTAGAAATGTTAAAAACAATTACCTTTCGCTAATGAGAAGAATGCATCGGTCGATCTGCTGATTACATTTCATCCGCTTTATCACACTCTAAAACCAATTGTCCTTTTAATCATTTCGCTCCAATTAAACTATAATATAGTTACAGATGTTAAATTGAATGATTAATGTAAGAAACATGAGAGAATATTTTGCACTTACGTGATTAAATTTAATTCGCAAACGTTATTTGCTTATTCTATATAAGAAGTGACATAAAAAATACGTAAAAAATATATACAATAAAAAAATAACATTAGAAATACGTTGTTACATAAAGTTTTCTGTCTTCCGCTTACGTCGGCGTATTATTTCGTGCAGGTACACAGAATCTGCAATAATAAATGCTGTATATAGCACGAAGGAAAAAAAGTCTCTTCTCTCTCTCTCTCTCTCTCCCCCCTCCCTCTCCCTCTCCTCTTCCCCTCCCCTTTTATGCATACACATCATATCGTATTGTAGCGCAAGAGTGATGTTTCTATACGCTACGTGTTTAAGATCGTAGACCTTCCTGACGAATTACGTTCGATGAATTACGTAACGACCTCGCCGCGGTTACCGATAATAAAATGCAGCTTACGTGTAACGCATGTCGCGTATGCGTCTGCATGTAATTGTGTATCACACGTCGCGAGTACACACACATCGAGGTATCTAGAAGTGCGTGGAATGGAGAATCGCGAGTTCGGGTTATGAATAGCACGTGAGTGACCACGAGGTTCTCGTCACATGCTCGCGGACGAATTTTCCGGAGCCGTTGTCACGAGCGGCGACGTCCGCGGTTCGTCCGCATGATTTTGAGTCGGCAATAGCATTTTCGGCATGATCTTGCATAATCAACCGAGTCTTTCGAGCTTGAGGAATCGTACGTGATTCTGTCGGGACAGCACACAGTATGTCGTCAATTTCTCATACCTCTCCATTCTACATGTCCAAGAAATTAATCTTCATTTAAAGTTAAATTACATTGAAAGAAATGGACATTACAGAGATTATTCACATGTAATTAATAAATTAATAATAACGCCTGAATTATAATTCTGTCATTGAAAACATTATTCGTCTTCTAATTTTTTATTTAAAAAATTTTCTCTAAGTCGGTTATAAAATCTTTTACAGAATTTATCGCATGTTTGCAATTTTATATTGACAAAAATATTCGTTGCTCGTTAAATAGGTGTGAAAGACGTGCAGCGTCTGGAAATGTTAATAATAGATCTTTCCCAGTACAGTCTTAGAATCTGTCATAAAATTTGCAATAAGCCGTTTTGCAACGCTCTGTCTCGACTCCCGCAAAAACCAAGACTGTTCATTGCCGGATTCGTGAAACTGCCGAAGGCACAGCGCGTCTAAGATTGTTAATAATAGACTCGCATTAAGAGAATAGTGCGTGTCACGTTATTTGCGCGCGTGGTGTTCCGCAGAACACATTTGGATCTTACGCGCTATTTTTACCTATCGATACTGTCCGCCACATTTACGGTCTCTGTTCGTCACACCATCGCCTGTTTTGCTCCAGAATAGTTATTTTACGGTCTTTTAAGTGTCAAACTACGCAGTTATATCGGCAATTAACATTCCTCATATTGGCAAGCGTTTTGTTCTAGCCGCTCTTTTTCCGTAGATTTTCGCCTTGTACTTTGAAAGGTCAAAGAACTTTTTGGACCATTTGCCAATTCTAGTATTACTAATACAATACTACTCTTTTTGATATACACAATGTTTTGAAAATTAGAAAGAAAATTGAGAGATGCATCAGGTAATACAAAGATGAATCAGATGATTAGAAAATTTCCTGTTACGCAATTCATTTGAAATAAGCTCTTCTTTTATGTAAAAAAAATTTTTGAAAGAATCATGTCTTAACCATGTACATTGAGAAAAAAATGGTTGCAATTATCATAATTAAAATTAACTATTATATATATATGTATGTGCGCGTGCGCGCGCGCGCGCGTGTGTGTGTGTGTGTGCGTGTGTGTGTGTGTGTGTGTGTGCGTGTGTGTGCGTGTGTGTGTGTGTGCGTGTGTGTGCGTGCGTGTGTGTGTGCGTGTGTGTGCGTGTGCGTGTGTGTGTGCGTGTGTGTGTGCGTGCGTGTGTGCGTGCCTGCGTGTGTGCGTGCGTGTGTGTGCGCGCGCGCGCGCGTGTGTGTGTGTGTATGTGTGTGTGTGTTTATATAATTTTCAATATCAAACATGTATTTTTTTTAGAACTGTAAATATAACTATTATTACTGGATAACAGTAATGACTGTAAAAATGAAACTCTTAATTAATCGTAATTATTTTATCATGTAATTATTTTATCGTATTTATATAGATAAATGCCAAACACTTTTTTCTTTCAGTGTAGTTTCTTCAATTTCGAATTGTATTTGCTAACATAATAAAAAAACTTGTTTAATTTTTATTAATTTGATGACTTTTACCTATATATATTAATTGATCTAATTAAGCGATTGAAATTTTCGACGAGCGATGTTTCTATTTCGCTGTTTCTTATTTTGATTTTTTTTTTTCATAACAACAATTGATCAATCAAGATGTTTCCGGTAACATGGTACTTTTAAATTGGATCGATATCCTCAACCATTACGGAAAATTTATACGAGATTAATTGGCAGTACGCTTTTGCGCAATACGAAACAATTGGCAAACAGAGGGTCCGCTTCGATTCATTGAGCATATTTGACACAGACCTTTTGATACACTCTGGCGTATTCTCGCGGTATTTTTTGAGCTATATATATTATCTGCCGTACTGTTTTCGAGCATGAGCTAACAATAAATTGGCGTGCGTATAAATTCCAATAAGGTGTTTGTGTCCCAAGAGTTTGAAGAGTTACATAATACTTTCATTGTCACGCATACTAATCGATAGCATAGTATGGTTGAAGTAATGCAACATATTCGTATAGTTAACTGTTGTGTACCATGTCATATCAGTTTATGAACTTGACACTTAATCTGGTACTCATTTATCAGAGATATACGTGCTATCTGTGCATATCACAGTGTACAGAACTTGAATGAAAATACTTTTTGACCAGTCTTTGCAAAAGAGATTGAGCATCAGTTTGAAAAGGTTTTCGATCAAATCTATCTTTTAAAATTTATTCGCGTTTTTTAAACATTTATATCAAGATGGAAAAAGATAAAAATATATAAATTGTTCAATGTTATTTATTTTTTTCTTTATATAATTATTAATAAACTTGGATTCTGAGATATTCAGTTAAATATAAATTTTAAATGTCTTTTTAACTTTAAAATATAATATGTTTTATTGATAATGCAACATTCTAAGTTATTCACGTAATGTATCTTATATAATATTGTTCGAAGGACAAGTGTACTGTAGTTTTTAATAAAACTGATTTCTCAGTGTTAACATTTTTATCAAGCACAGACGTTCAAAAAAGTTATATTAGAATATAACTATTAGGTTTATAATTATCATAAAAAAATTAGATTTGTTTAATTTGTTCAAATAATTACTTATGCCATATCATTTGAAGGTTATTTTACGAGTGTTATTGATCTCAAAAATTCAATTAATCGCTTACACTCCGATATTGGATTTTTTAAATACATACTAATATTGAACATAGATAGTATTGGATTTGAACTCCTTGAAACAAATTGTAAAATATAATCTGTATAATATAAACTAGACGATAAATTAGACCTTTTTAATATGGTATGTAATTCTTGGAGATACACATAAATTATTTGTTCCAAGTTGAAAAATATGAATATATATCGTTTGAAAAAATCTCTTAGCACTTTTCTTTTTAGACGTTTTTTGTAAGATGCTTTTATCCTTTTTTATTTTAATTATAAATATTAGTTAAATATTAATTTATTTAGTAATATTTAATATTTCAGACACTTAATGTTTTTAATTAAAATTTTAATTAACGACGAAGAAAATAAATTGATAATAGACGTAAAACTTTTTACACTTTTTTCATGTTAATTCCCTTAAGAGATATAGAGGGTTAATGGCCTTTTGTGCCAGAAACCTATCACATTTCTCTAACTAATCATTTATATCTTCTAAAAAAGCGAACAAAAACCATACCAAGAATTTGAAACTTTCAATGTGTTTAGTAGGTATTACTAAAGATTGTCACAACATATTTTTTGTGATTTACCACATGTACAGGGATTAAAGATCAAATTACAAAGTCTTACGAAAAAAACATCCCAGATCTGTTTTATATCTCAAAACTACACACTATTATTGATGTTGTTATTGATGTTGTTATTGAGTGTTTATTATTTTATAATGCTTTTTTATTTTATTTAATAGCTCCATAAATATACTAATTTCATTTTATATACATATATATTTTTATATACATATATATATATATTATGTGTTCAGTAATGAATGCAGTGTAAATTCATAATTTATTAATAACTGTATTTTCTGCGCTCGCGACAACTCGACAATTCAACGTTTTTTTACAAAAAAATGATGTGTGAAATTAGAATCTCATTTCGTGGAAAATCATTAAACATTTCAAACATTTTTTAAAGAACTGTTCTGGACATCTATTATGAAACAAGCCGGAATGAATTCCGATCGGAATTAACACGATTTTGTGATTAGTTTATATGACATGTTAAGATGACTATACTTAAGATAAAAAATCGATCGAATAGCATATTTAGACAATAATTAATTATATGTGTTTTATGTTGAAAAAAGAATATCGTAATAAATAATGTAATGATAATTTTTAATTGTAAGTCGCAAAGTCCAAGACAAATCAGTTCGAAAAACTTTACTCGCGCTTCGCACCTTGAGATGCGCTAACTAATTAAATCATCAAGTCATTCGTTATTCCTGTTCGAGATTGTACAGTTTCTTAACAATAATAGATCCAGTTGGAAAATAAATTGATAAAGATCAAATTAAATATGCGGAGGGAGGCCCTATGTTTTTGACAATGTGTCTAGGCTGTTCTATAACAGTCCAATGTTCCAAATCATTATGCTTCGACTATTCGTGAGGCATCGTCTTAGGCGTCAACCTGCCACGAGGACGGCGAGCAAAATGCGTTTACTGTTTCGTCATCCTTGAAGCCTCGACCTGTCGTATAACGACAGACGTGCGGCTTTCGTCAAATCATAAATCAACGCTCATTTTCTTCTATGCCGGATTCCTCTGTTTCTAACTGGAATTATGAAAATCCGTCCGGTAAAGTAGATATAGGGCGTTTCGAAAATATCCAGACATTCTGATTCATTCATTTTTAATCAGAAATTTGTTCAATGTAGTAAAATATTAAGTTTCTTTAATTTTATTTATTAAAATTTATAACAGTAAAAAAATATATCTATATATATTTTATAGAAATATTTCTTATATTTTTCTTTATTTCTTAGATATCTTATATCTTCTGTATTGCCTATATTGTAGCCAAGATATAATATTCCAACATGATATCGAGCATATTCGAGCGAGTAAGGAAAGTGGTTAAAAGGTTGAAGAGATCGAAACAGCTTTTAAAATAGCCGAGGAACAGGAAGGCGAGCTCGCGGACCTTTCTTCGCGAGTACCTTGTAGATGACGGGGAAACGTCTGCTGGCACAAAATCGTTCGCGTTGCACAGTCGCAGACGACTGCAGAAAATCGAAGCGGAGTATCGTGACGCAGTGCACGCCACACTAGTGCAGTGCCGCTGGGACGACCTTAGAGGATTTCGCGGCTTCTCGTCCTGAAATAGTGCGCGACCGGTATGCATTACTCGTGCGTGTCCACAGACAGCGAGAAAAGTCCCAAATTCGATTCTTGTTTGGCATACAAAAGGAAACAACGTCTTCGAAACTGGCGGATCTGTCGTTCCGTGAAGACTCCATTTTTGGCTTTAATGAGATCTTGCGTTAATCGAAAATACATAAAATTGATTCTCAAAAACACGATGGGTGTGGCGATTTCTGTATTGCCTTTCAGGGTGTTTATTGTTTGGAAAAAAATCTGAAAAACTTGCAAGGGATCTCTTCTTTATCTCTGAAAATCAGAGATTTTTATGAAATTTTATCAGTACTAAAAGAATTTTTTGGAATTTTACTTATTTTGTTTCTTTCTGAAAATGTTCTTTTTTAGTCATTTTTTCTTGATAATGCAAAGTGTTAATAATCAGTTAATAATAAGTATGGCATATATGTATATTCATTTATGTATATTCACGTACATTCTTGCGTGTCTCGCGAATTTTTATAAAAATAATTAAGTTTGTAGAAGGCAATATTAATCAAAAGAGAATAGATCATTGATACTATATTGTAGTGAATCTTTACTATAAATTTCATAGTTCCAATTGTAGAAAATGATAGATATAATCGGGAATTTCTTCTAATTTCTTCTAATTTACAATACACAGTAGTTTGCGTTACGTTAATTATATATTAATTTATTTCAAAGTTGCAATAAAAAATTTTTTTTAATCTTACTTGGAAGTTTGAATAAAAGTACCTAAAAAATTTGGAAATTTTTAGGGAAATTTTTTTTTACAAAGAGTTCAGTAAACATTCTGGGTTTATTTTTAATAGAAAGTTGTTCTTAATGGAAAATCGATAAACAAGTTTCGATGATTTGTCATCGTAGAAAATTGTTCTCGAAGAAACTTTATTTTGAGGCGCGAAGTTTTTCCCGAAGAAAAGAATCGTTTCTATTCATCGCCATGTGACTTTCATACGATTACGTAATGTCTTTCTGTCTGATTCTTTATGATACTTTCTGTTTAAATTTCCAAATATTATATTTGAATGAATAAATTACATTTGAATGAAAAAATATTCTTTTAGTCAGTACATACTCTAATAAAACTTTTAAAGAAATGTACTTTTAAAGAGTACTTTATCTCTACTGGATAAGATCCAAACTTTCCAGATAAATTAAAACATTTCTGATTAATATAAAAAATAATTTCGAAATTAATTCCGAAAAGTGTCTGTAGTTCATTAATATTAATATTAATAATAGGAATAAGCAACAATCTAAATTTAGAATAGGAAACACATAAATAATTCTTTACTCAATTTTAAGATTCTTTTAATTTTCAATTTGAAATTCGATCATATAAAAATATACAATTACAATATACAATTAATTAATCGACAATTATAATTTGCTAATCATAAAACGTATTTTCTTATCAATTCCTTTTCTTAACAATTTTTTATAACGCATAAATCGCGTAAATATAAAACGATGAATTTTTTGAAAATTACAAGTGCGAGCAATGTTATACAACATTGTAAGGCAACAAAATACGTTTCAAGGAAAAATTATTTTCGACACCAAGGACGATTTTTCGTAATGTATGATACATGGCGAACGTACAATGCTGAGAATTAAGTATGTTTGCAAGATGCAAATGCAATGAACACGGGTCTACTTATTAATATCTCAATATATCTGTATTGTATAGATATTTTAGATATTATCTCTCAAATTGGAATTTGAGAGATAATATCTGAGAACGAAGGATATGCATTCGATGTACATTGCGAGCACTAGTCCGCTTACACGATCAATGAAATGTACCATCTAGATATTAATACACTTGCACGATATCTAGATGTTTTAACGCACGGTTCGCTTGAAATGTAAACCAAGACGGAATCTGGAACGAGAATGCGATATGTCGTATGTTATATACATGTGTTGGGACTCTCGGCATTACGTTTCAAAAATAATTCGTCTCACAGGCAAATGATTCGTAGATAAATTGCTTCTTTTCGTTCTTTTTTTTTATTCTCAATTTTTCTGTGCGTATATTAAAGATGTATAGTAGATATTTCAAAATAACAAAAAAATTGTGAAAAAATTCAAATTATTCTAGATCATATTTAAAAGTAATACAAAAAAATTAATGCTAATTTGCCATCTGTATCGAAGTTATTTCAATAAGTAGTATTTTTTTTTATCTGTGTCTTTGTCTCTAATAGAAATATATGGAAATGTATATGTATTATAAAATATGTATTATAAAATATTGATACAGATTTTAATTTTTTAATATAAATATATTAAGTATGATTTTTTTATATCAAGTTACATGTGGAAATTATATAGTTGTCTTATAGAAATAAATCCAATATTTATTTGTTTCCTAAATATTTAATTAAAGAATAACAAAAAATTCTAAATTTTTTTATAAGTATTTTAAAATAGGTATTTAAAATGACTTATGCAAAGTTTGCGATTCACCGAAAGGCTATATTAATGGGAAAAGATTGCGTTAATGAAAACAAATAAAATAAGAATTGAGAGAAGCTCCTAAGATCTTTGAAAAATCCGATATAATAATTATAAAAATAATGATAATTGGATAAAATAGCATGAATCGCAAAATATTTTTAGCTGTAAATATATACCTGCCTTCCTGAGATACTAATTTCTTTTCAGTATCACATATCATCAGCACAAATTAGCACTTCATTTAGTGATTATATTATAATTGCTCTTAGTGAACGTTCGCGCTCCAAATCAGAAAAATGTGTTGCTTAGTCTTATTAGAAAATCGTCTCGAAAAAGTAACTGGCAGATTTAAACGACTACAATTATAGCGACCACAATTATTTGCCTTCTGACTTTCATAATATGGGAAATGTTAAAGCGAGAATACATTGATATATATTTGATATTCTTTGTCGACAATGCTCGAATTCCTGTTTCATATTCTACAATAAAGTTACACAAGTATTAAATTGCCATTGAATAAAATATACTTTTTCAATGTTTTACTGTTTTCTAAAAGTGAATTAATGAAATTATGAAAATTATCACTATTAACTTTCAACACGTTTCTTCTTTATTTAGAAGAAAACTCTCTCAGTTTTTTTTTAAAAGATTCAAGATTTAATAATTTTATTTAAAAACGAAACTTAATATAGGAACAACAAATCTGTCTGGGTGTAATGAAATTTTCATTCTCAATTTTACTAAAATGAAATATTTATAAATAATACTGGAAGTTCAAATCTTGGGTAAGGTGACATTTTTCGCAAAAAATTCTTTGTAATGTTTTAAGATGTTTATTAGCATCATTATTGATTTGACGATCAATATATATATATATATATCTGTGATGTTATTTTCAGCTTTAATTTGATTTTATGTCCGACAAATTAATCGACATGCAGTTTATAACTGAAAAAAATATTTGTAAATATATATGAGTGTAAATATATATTTGTAAATATATATTATTAAGCACCAAGATTCGCTTCTCGAAAATGGGATTCTTTTTGTTATTTAAAATATAATATCTTAATCTATTATCTAGATTTATTTATTTTGCCGTTACACTTTAATATTTTTTACATTTATTTTCAAATTTTGATTAATGTCTATAGGAATTAATCTATAATATCGATTCAGTTCTTAAAGAATTGATCGAATGAAGGAATCAAGACGATTTTTTCTCGTACTCAGATGAAGACATCAGTCGCCAATAGCTCGGTAACCTCCTTGGTAGCCCGTTTTCTATTCTAATTTCGATGCTATTCTGGTATCGGTGGAGGCAGCCAATGGGCAACTCGTCCTCCCGGCTATCGTACGCGCATATACATCCCTCACGGGCTCTTCGCTCTTCGTCTCATCCGGCGTGTGCACCCCCTTCCCCGTACCGATTGCAGTCGTTCTCGAGGCATCGTGTGCGATGCATATTACTTGTTTCTACCATCCCTTTATCAGTGACCGCGGTGAATGTTCCTGAATCGATCTCTCGATTTACATCAAGTACCAAACGTTCAAAACGAATCGATCGGTCGGAACATCTTCGAGGAGCGATTTTGCTCGTCAATCAATCAGGATAATCCTAAAGGGAAGATAACATCAAGGGTGCGATGCAGTGGCGTCGACAGAAGAAGGTCACCCACGTGATTGGTTCCTCGAATCATGTGCTGCTTTTAGCGAGGTATCAAGATGGTACGGAAACATTTCAATATAATTACACGTCACATGACGATCGTAATTTGTTGTGTAAAATATTGAATCGATATACACAAGGTTTTTAAATAAGTGCGAAAAAGGATAAATCATATCGAAAAAGTGGCTTCAGTTAAATTGACTGAAATTATGATATTTTGTAAATTATGAGATTTTTTTCTGATCTGAATTGATTTGATTGAAGCCATTTTTTTCATATGATTTGTGCGAGATCCTTTTAGGAGATAATTTTTTGTTAAAAATTAAAATTTTTATGTAATTGTATATTCTTATATCCTTCCTTGAAAAATTACACTCCTTTAAAGGAGGAGGTAAAAATTAAATTTTTATTTTTTTTTAATTTTAGACGAAAGTTAGAAAAATAAAAAATTTGGCAAACATTTTCACTAGTAAAAAGGATATTTAGGGGATATTTATTAATATTAAAAAGAAAAAATAAAAATTTAATTTTTATCTCCATCTTGAAGAGCATAACTTCTTAGGAAGGGAGTACATATTATAAAAAACTCTTAATTTTTGATAAAAAATTATTTCCTAAAATTTTTTGCATTTATTTAGAAACACCTTGTATAAAAAGCGTTGAGATTTAAGCAGAGAATGTAGAGAAAGAAAACTATGTGAAATTTCTTTTATAGTTTGTATATAAATTAAATAATTCATTCACTTCTCATCCATGTCATCAGTTAAATACTTAAACACTTAAATACTTATACATTTAAATACTTATACACTTTCTGAAATACAATCTCGAAGCTATAAAATGTGAAATTCATTACAGTTTCGAGATTTTCAATTTTTTAATTCATCCATTTCTATTATTTCTGTAATTTTAGTAAGTGTCTATAATTCTATTAATACTATATATGTTAAACTATTGTATTCATATATATATAAAATTTTTCATATATAAAACGAGGTGAACATAAAGCGCAATTTATGTACATATGCATGAATTAATGTTTCTTTTTTTTCTGAATGTAGCGCTCTTGTACTATGCTGTTCAACAATTAATTTCACAAACACTTCCTGTGTGATATAATCAATTTCATACAAATTACATTTAGAAGAATATATGTAGTTTCGTGCGTTAAATATAATGTGCGAAGTGATCATTTCAGAGACGTCACGGAAATATCTTATATTTTCTCTTGTTATTAAACGCGACTGACAATCTACAATTACGAGTTCATTTGCTTACTTTTTACAATTTAAATTATGTATTATGCGAATGAACCGTCGATTTCCTAGAAATTGAATCCACTTGATGTCTATATTAAATATCAGTGAAAATCCGAATATACACGAAAGAACGAAGTTTTACTGAAGTATTTAAGTATTGATTGAGATATCTCATTAAAATGCAACTAGTTCAGTAAACAAATAAAAGAATGTTTTTAGTCAATAATATATAATAATGATAAAATACAATGTGTAATAACAAGTCAAAAAGTAACACAGTTTTAAGTGTAAAAAATGTACAATACAATAGTCACAGAGTAAAATTAACTTTACAAAGTATGATAAATAGATTTTAGTATATTGCGATGTTAGAATTTAAATTTGAATTTAAATTCTGACATGGCAATGTGCTAACATCTGTTTGTCATGCTTAGCAAGTTTAATTTTATTCTGTGGCTACCATGTTGTACATTTTTTAGAACATTTTTGTGTTATTTTTTTATTCGTTATTACATATTGTGTTTTAAGATTGCGTTTTGATAAGATTTCTCAGTCATTCAGTACTATCCAGCTGTATTCAACTAAGTTTGTTCTTTAATGAAAGAAAATTGATTACATCTCAAGAAACATCGATCGAAGCATTCGATTTGGGTCTTCAGCATTTATTTGTATTAACGTTTGCTGATTAGCTAAAAGATTAGTGAAAACATATGTCATTGTAATTTAATGTAAAGATTTAAATATGATAAAGTTCATTTCATATATATAGAGTGCGTGCGCGCGCGCGCGCGTGTGTGTGTGTGTGTGTGTGTGTGTGTGTGTGCATAATAATTGTGAACTGCTTGCAACGCTAATTTTTATTAGTCCATTTCATTGAGAAACTTATTTCAGAAATTTTGTTTATCATGGTTAACTTTTTTAAATTTAATTTTAAATTTAACAAATTTATTCTTTACAAGTACCTATATGTATAATTAGACGCGATACTATAATTGTAAAAAATGTTTGCAGAAAAATATCTACAAAAATCGATTTGTTTTATTTAGATATCTTTAAAATATCTTCTGATATTTTAAGATTTGAATCATTAAAAATATTGCGAATGTTCTTCTCTTTTTGCAGAAGTGTATATTTATTTATTATTTACCATAAAATTTTTATTTCATTAATTTGATACTAATTGAAGAGAACAGCATGCACTTTCTGAGTGTTAATCATCGCTCTCGGTTCAACAGCTCCACCCGGTGAAGAGGATGAGGAGGAAGGTTTGCGAAAAGACTACGTGAAGAGTCAGGAGAAGGAGACGAATACGCACACACATTTCGATCGGAATGGCCAGCAAGGTGGCTACAAGCCGCGTCGAGCTGGTACCAGCATCAGCGGTGGAAGTACGAGCGGCTACGCCAGCAGCGGCTCGAGATCGCACAGAGATGAGAGCGCGGGTTCACCGTCGCAGCCTAAGATCATCTTCAACGAGGAGGAGTATACGAGAATTACGACACCGCGACAAGATGTTCTCTTCAAAAAGGGTTACTTGTCGCGCAAGAAACCTTGGACTGGAAACACAAGCACCAGCGCTACGCCGTCGACTACGGAGAGTCAATCGGCATCACATTCCACCGCAGGTGGTTATCGTATAGAATAAACGTATTACTGAATGCTAAATGCCATTGGCGAGTAGTGTTAAAATGCCAGCAAACTACAGCCTTGGTCATAAATATAGAGCAGTCCCAATTAATGTAAACGTTCTATGTGTTTAACAAAAAATAAATTAAAACAAGTTTTGTTAAAAAATTATATTTATTTTTACAGTAATTTTAATATTTTTTTTTATTAGTCTTCTTTTTCCTTTTATTATCTCTTTTCCAAGAAAATGCAGTAAATTGAGAGTGCTTAATACTTATGGTCAAGATAACTTATTTTTTTTGTCATTACTGAGTCAACAAGTTAAAATATTCTAATTTTATAAATCGTCAATATAGAAAATAAATTGTTGTATTATTGAAACGTGAATTCCAACATTTTAATAATAAGCGTCTATTCGTATATATTTGCATGTATTTATTCAAGACAAGCTTTTCGTCTTTTCTATAGCGACAAAGACACAAGGGGTGGAGAAAGTTTTTATTATCTTGTTACTAATATATTTAATCTGCCTAGATAAAGAGAACATATTTAAAGAAACAACGCCTTTGTAGACGGTAGCGAAACTACAGAGGACCAGCAACTATTGGATAGGGATAGTGGAATGGGAGAATATCCGCCAATGAGTGCAGAACCAGGAGCACAATTAGGATATGGAACATTTTACGATCATGCGAGCGGCTACTATTACGAATATCCTGTAATGTTGGTCGGACCTGCGCCAGTACCTACTCAAGTTGGACCAAACGTTTTAGCGACTGTACCTTGTGGCCCGGTTCCTCTAAGACCGATTGAGTGGATTAATCCTGCATTCGTGCCTAAACTTGCCAATCAGCCATATTGCTTAATGGATTATCAGGTAGTTCGAAAATCCTATTTGTCGTATATTTCCATTAAATGCTCGATTGAAATACTGAGAGATAAATCCATTAATTTTTTTTTTTAGAATACAAATATTATAATATATTGGTTAATAAATAGAGTCTATTTTGAAGTCAATTTAAACAATATTTTGAAGTCAATTTAAACAATATTTTGAATTGTCTATTGTTATTATAATATTGAGATTTTATAGTAGGAAAAATTTATTTTATATTAATTCCAATTAATTATAACAATTACAATAATTATATATTGATTCATTAATTATTATTTGATTATTTGTAGACTAATCAAAGTACAGAACCGATCGCAATAGTGGAGGAGCAGAACGGCACGATAATGGCAGCGGAAGCTTCCAACAGTATGTGGAATGAGAGCGGTACTGGTAGCGCTAGCTGCAGTGGCAGCGTAGCCGAGGAGATCGAGGAACAAGTCGAAGAGGCGGAAAATGCGACTATGGAGCAGCATATCGTAAAAGAGCAGCTTATAGAAGAACAATCACAGGAGCAATTACATCTCGAGGAACAACAACATTTAGAAAACGGCATGACGACAGTTGATCCTTATCTGGATCCATTAATGATGCAAGAGCCAATGCATATGTCGCATATGGTACCAGCCGTGCCGCAGCCATACATATATCCTGGTCATTATATGTTTGGACCTCCTTTGGTCAACGTTAATGGTTAGTTACAAGATAGATAGATTTAGGATTCGGAATCGTCCCCCCAATAATGTACGCGTGCTATATAATATACGGATTGGCAAAATCTGTACTTGCTCTCTGCTACTTGCATGAGCAGATCTATATTCGCGCTCGTAGCCTTCGTTCTGTTCACAGTCGGATGGACGGAACAACGGACAAGTGTGTTGATTGCCCACGTTTGCGTTTAAGAAAAAAAGGCGCATTTCGGGGAGGGAGTACTAGCGCGATCGATTTGTATAATTTACTGTTACAATTTATTATTACAATTTATTATGTAGCGATCGTATCAGAAAAAATATACAAAAAAATATTTTTTACTCTTTAGAATCTATAATGTTTGTTAATTATTAGAATTATTATTTGAGTCGAATTATATTGTAGATTTATAAATAAATAATAGAAACAAGAATTATTGTATGAATCAAGGTAAGATTGATATTTGTTTATTCAAAATTGTCCAAAATGTTTGTTATTTATTAATAACTTTAAAATATAGTTTTTAAATAATTTTTAATTTTTTTACTGGTTATATTAACTAAAAAACTCTGTTGATGTCTGGATAATTTTTTAGAAGAAAAGTCAGTTCGATTAAAAATTTGATTTGAGGGAGAAATAATAATGCGAGACACGTTGTATGCAATCAAATCACTGCATAAACTAACAATAACGTAAAAACTAACAGTATGAAATGAAAAAAATTGAAGAAAAATAACGATATGCAATTATTGAGTTATTTATATTTGTGTTAAAAAACGCTCCTTCCTCGTACTGCGCTACACTGGCCGTAGTACGCTTGATTGTACCTATTTCTAATGTTAAACGAGAACAGTGTCGATCGGAAGCGCGGCCAAGGAAAAGGGATATGCCCCGATTCATGACTTCTGTCCCGTCCATCGGCATCATTGCTGTTATATTACTGCCGTGCCTCTACCACATTCAAGGTAAAAGGTAATAATTCGCAAAAAAGGTATCAGGCTTTAGACACGATCGTAGAAGTGGGAGCCTTGAGCCCCTGCAGGTTCGCAAAATAGTATCGAGAAACAGTTCAGCATTTTTTTCATGTCGAGAGTATCCGACAATTAGTACTATTCAGTACAGTAGTTCATTCTTCACGATCGTTCCTAAAGTTCCAACTCTGTACACGCTCGATTTGTCTGTTTGTCGCTCGCGATTAACGACATATGTCACTCGTATAAACATCAATCGATATACTTTTCACAGCTGCTACACGCCGTATTGTCTCATTGTTTTCACATTGCACCAATAATAAAGCATCTCTTATGCGAGAGTCCATTGACTCGTGGCTATTGCACAAGAAAATACGTCCCATGGTCGCACCGGCACAATTTAATGTCGGAAATATGTTTTAGCTACGCGAAAGACATGAGGTGATAGTTTGGCAACGACAGCACGTTGCTACATCTCAAATAGAACTTGTTAAAAATAACATTTACATGTTGTTTCACTTCGATGTATGAGAAGTCAGCAGGCACAGACAAACAGTGAAAAGCTAGGTTCACTTTTCGCGACAACTCCGGCACGTTCTAGTCGTTCTTCTAATCATATAATTGAGAGAATCGCTCATCGGATCGCCAAATGACGCACTAAAGTATTATTCATTGACTGGTCTTCGTATCTCTCGACAGATCGATAACGCGCGACGATTTCTTTTGTCCAAGGTGTTACCATCCAGGGCGGACCTTTGGTGAGAACCATGGACGTAACAGCTATGACAATGGCGTGCGCCAAACGAAGAAAGAAGAGAAAGAAAAGAAAACAGAGAAGACCTACTTTGGTATGTCGATAAAATTCATATAATGTAAGATGAATGCTAAAACGTTCTTTTTTTGGAAGAAATAATTAACATAAATATGAAACAATTGTAATAACAGTATATATGTTATTAGCATGAAACATATATCGAAAATATTATGAATACTAACACTAAAATTATCGTAATTATTTTTGTTGCCAAAAAAACATTTTTGATATAAATGCTTGATTAATTTCTAATCATTTTTTTCGATTATATAAATTCAGGGTAACACTGAAGACGAAGAAGAAGGAGAATACAGTTCCGAATGTGATAATGATGTATCGTCTTCCCGACTACCTTGGTCAGAATGTCCAACTTCAACCGCGATTACAATGACATCGGCCGCGAATCGACCGCTTAATCCCGAGTGCCAGGAATTTCAATTGCGGCCAGCCCTGCAATCGCGAATCCTCTCTGCTCCTGTTTTGACATCCACCGTCACTACAGTGGCCGAAGAAGTCACGTCGTCTGTCAATGACGCACCAGATATGTCATCTTACATCGAGACGGAATCCGCCAGTCGCGAGATCGAGACCACATGCGACTCGTCAATCGCTCAAAGTCTAACGAACCAGGAAGAGACGACAATCCATAATTCAGAGCAAATAGTTAGAGAAACATCTTTAGATAATATTCAGTCGCCGACAGTTGGACACATGCCCAGAGACAGGAACGCAGAAATTAACAGTCAAGCGAATTGTCTAGTCGCGAATGTGGAAACGATAATAATGAATAAGACTATTGAGATAAGGAGCAATGCTCCGACTGATTACGAAACGCCCTCCAGGACTGATACTTCTTTGGAGAACGATGGCGATTCGACCAGTGCCAATGCGAAGCATGAGTCATTCGAAAATAATAGTAACGACATTAATACGAATACATTGAATAATCGCGTCAGATGCCCTGAAGAAAATTTAGCTAATGGCGGTACTAACCACGAACATTTTGCTGACTTCATGGAAAAGGCATCAAAATCAAGATCGGTGAGTTCTCAAGAGAATGATTCCAATTTAACAACGATAAACGTCAACGAAAAAGAGGAAGTTCAACGATTACGATATTGCAACAATTCATCCATTACGCGAGCAACGTCATTTGGATTGCCGAGAAAATACAATAAAAAGGGTCTGAAATTCGTGAGGGAGTCTACGCCTGGGCCGGACTTGGATGAGCATCTGGATGTGGAGAGTAAGATACTCGTACAACAATTCGAAGCTGTCGAACTGTCGGACGCAGATTGCAAATGCAATATTGTGAACAATAAGCTGGACGAGACAGAGCAGAAGATGGCGAACGAGGAAGACACAGAGGTACATAACGAGAGCATGATCAAAACGACAAATCGAGATACAATCGAAGGCTCGAATGAAGATTCCGGATTTGAGAGCCAAACTCGATTATCAAAAAAATATCCAATTACAGCTGCGGTGAAGGAGTGGCTGCGTCGAGCGAACTCGCCTGATCTTTTCATAACATCGGCGTCGACCTCGGAGAGCGAGACAGATGAGGAGGATGAAGAAATGGTTGTAAAGCCGCCAAAAAACTTGCAAGGCAACCCCATGCCTGCACTATCTGCTAATAGCGGTGTTGACAACGTCACGTTGTTGTCGCGCACCGCTAGCTGCGGCGAATTCGCAAAGACCAACAATAATAACATCAACAATAACAACGCCAGAAATGATCAGAAGATGGAAGCTGATTCAACGTCGATCGGCAGAAGAAAAAGGGACGCGAAAATTATAAAAAGAAAAACAATGGCAAAGAGAAACGACAAACGAAACAAAAATGCCGATGAGAAAACGCAGAGCCAGTTAGTTTCCTCATTGATTTCGTTGAACTTTGTCACTGCCGTGAGATCGAAAGACAAGCCGAAGAATAATGTTGGTGACGTTTGCGAATTTACTCAGGAGGATAGCATTGCGGGTATGAGGGTTGCTTTAAGTTCTCGGATAAACTCGAAGAGAGTTAACGGAAGACGAATGAAGACATTAAGAAAAATCAGTAAAAATCCTGTTGAGAATATTGATATCAAAATGCGACGTATAGATAATTTAAATGACGAGAATGATGGGAAGGATAAAGAAACGATCGAGGACAGTATGGTGAGCGTGCGGACATTCGAGAAGGGGGAAATTATCGTTTCGCAAGACGGCAGATTATTACCGACGTCCTCGTACGAACCTGTCCCGTTTAATTTTCATGGTAATCCCGTTGCGAAGACCGCTGCTTACGTCGACATGATTAATAAAAACGTGGAGATATGCGAGAAGATCAGCAAGAATAGCAGCGAGAATGACGAAAACGATAGCATAATGATAGGATCCTCGGTCAGCATAGAGGAACCCGACGTGTTGGAGTGCTGGGAAGTAGAAACTGTGGAACCTGTGATAACCCCAAAAAGGATGCTGCAAAGTCCGGGAGTTCTATGCGAAGGCGAGGCGGCGGAGGACGATAACATCGAGGTCGAAAAAACCATCGTGGAACATGTGCAGAGATATTACAGACTCGCACGGGATTCTGTTAACACGGAGGAAGAGTCAAGCGAATTTAGCGCGTCGGTAATTTCGTCGAGAACAGTGCCAAATGATCCGGAGGACAAAACAATTGGGTATTTCCGTGACGAGGAAATCCCAATCTATATACCGGACAAAAATCAGGACGTCATAGCGGATGAGAAGATACCCATCGATGAGGCGTTCGAGGTATACGAAAGCTATTACAACAGAAAATCACCGTTCTTATCGTTCGATTCGAAGATGTTCAGGCAAAGATTGTATGGCCAGAACGGCGATGGTCCGATACCGTGCAGAGCGGTGTGCTGCAACATACAATAATATCAAGAAGATATACCCCATTGCGCAAACTCTTTTTCAAATAAAAAAAATATATTATTATAACATACCTTATATTATAATAATATATAATTATATATATAACCGCGTCAAGGCCATTCTTTTTAAAATAGGCCAGAGCATAGTACTTTCTCCGGGTATATCACGTATATGTATGTGTAATATGCACTCCTCTCACAATACAAAAGCAAATGTCTTATCTCCATTGGACGGAGATTTAATGAATCGATATTCTTTTGAAAGTTCAGTGACACGCTCAAAGAAAACTAAATGTTATTTGAAAAGCATCGCGAATCGCGATCCATTTTTGTAAATAGTTTTAAGAGTTCGTTTGTGATGTATAACTTTCTGTGGGAAAACTTTCAAAATTTTATGTGTGGGAGCATGCATTGTAGGAGTCACTCTACGATAGCATTTTACCATTATTATCATTATAAGCATTGCCGTATATCATATTCGTATATTATTCGTAATCAAAGAGATTCGTAACGTTTCAGCGTTCAGCTTTTATTTGGATCGAGCTTATATTATTAAGAGGCAATATGTTGTTTTTTTCCGAGTTATCATAGGAAAAAGCGCGAATTTTATTTTGGATGAAATAAATAAAGAAGGGAGAAAGGAGAAGGAAGAAGTATATGGAGAAGTGTAGAGGGCATAGGAGATGCCAGACTGTTGTTTTTATTCTCGCTACGATGTCTCGTAATACCACTCAGTCGAAATGACAAGAGCGTTATTTTTAGAATCTATATAAAAGACACGAATGTTAAAAGACTAGGAGTTATTGTTGCACGTAATCACGTTGGATGGCCTTTGCTTAGGAAAGTTCTGACTGCTCGCAATTTTTAACTCGGCATTATCGGAATATCCCGCATGTTCAACTATGAGTCTCCTTTTTCTTTCTCTTAGAGAAAGGGGAAAACTTACCGAGGAGGGCTGACAGAGCAAATCGTTCAATAATACATGCTTTTAAATAGCGTTACGTAATATAATCGCGTAGATATAATATCGCGTTCTCATAGAAGGTACTAGCTGAAAAAAATGGACAGCGATAAAACAGTGAGCCATAGCTTTAGTCTATTGTTGAGAAGTAAAATGAGATCTATATAGAAGAATCTTACGACGGTTACATAACGATCTGCATGTAACGATTGCAGTTCAACGAACGTTTAGAGCAAGCATTACTAAATTTATTTCTCCCGCTTGACACTTTGTTAATTCGCGTATCGCAGAATTTGAATCTGTAAAAAGATATTGTCTCTCATGTCCAGCTTCGAGATCGCTGCAATTTAAGAAACACTATTAAAGCAACTTCATTAAATTTCCGTATTTCTAAAACTGAACTAATCAATAAGTTTTTTCGACACCAAATTTGGATTTCACGATGCGAATAGTCATAAGAAGACCTCATTTCTAAACGTTCGTCGAGAAATCAGGGAAAAGCGAGGCGGTCTTTTTCTTTTTTTTTCTTTTTCCGATACACGTTTCGAGACACGTTTCGATCGAAATCGGATGAACGCACTGCAAAGATGCATATGTGTACTTACACATATACATAAAGAAAAGCTGCACTTGTTATGACATAGTCCACGCTTTAATTGATTTGTGTTCAGGAATAGACTGAAGGTACCTTAGGTTGCATAATTGCGTGTCGATTGATAGGTGGTTTACGAGGTCATGTATCCCATATCATAACGCCCATAACATACCTCAGAAGGATGTGTAAATAAAGTCATTTGAGGCATTAGCAGAACGCAAAATGATAATAAATACTGATAATTAATAATGATAATAAAGAAGAAGAAGAAGAAGAGAACGATGTAGCAAAATGATAAGACAGTGCTAGTGATGACGATACGGTGGACGAGAGAAGGGAGGAAAGGGAGGATAGAAACGCGAAACTTAATGTCACGCAGCAGCGATATGTAGACACCATTGTTCCTGCAATGTTCTAGTTTCCTTAAGCATACGTATAAATCATTTCCAAGATGATTAGGCGTAGCTCTATGGACGTTCATTCACACCAAAGTAACATTAAAGAATAAGTATGAATATATATCGTTACATTGAAAAAAAAAATGCGCGTTGCATCAATTGTGTGCCTTATTCTGTGGCGGCCGTTTTTGTAACTATTTCAAAGCACTCTCCTTGATAATAGTCAGTAGCGAGATATCAAGGTGCGATTAAGACTTGTTAAAATTGAGAGAAAGAAAGAGAGAGTGTGAGAGAGAGAGAGAGAGAGAGCGAGAGACAGAGAGAAAGAGAAAAACGTGCGGGAAGGCTTGCCCGCAATGATGATCCTTACCAGTGCATGCGTAGCCGAACAAGGACTCATATAGATTCCTTTTCACAAAATTATTGACCTCCATGCGTCCGATTGTATGCCGACTATTCATAAAGACATTAAAGCGTTGCATCTTACACACACGAGTCATGTTACTGTACAATTATATTTTAGTAGAAGTTAACATGTATGAAATAAGTGTATTTGAATTTTGTTGTTTTTGCTTATAAAAATATGAATAAAATTTCAATTTTTAAAATCAACACCACCTCTGATATTTAAATTCATGCCCGAGCTTAACTGTTATGTAATTTTAACAATTTTTATAATTATTTTGGAAGATAGTAAACTGAAATGCCTTAATTCAAAGTCTATTTTGAATAATCTATAATTTAGATTTTAATATTAAATTTTGTTTATAATTTTGTTTATAATTTTTATAATTATGTAAATTAAATTTTTGTTTATTATTTTTAATATATGCGTTTAAAAAAGTTATTTATATTTTTGTGTTCTAAAGTTTCTCTAATAAGAGTTTAAATACTGTCTAACATTTTTAGACTATAATGTTGTACTTTTCAACTCTCCATCGATAATACAGAGAATTTTATAAGATTTTTATTGATGACTTTTTCGTTGTATATTTTAAGAAAATGAATAGATAACAGGGCCTTGATATAACAGGCCTCCTAAAAAGATTGGTAATGTTAAGATAATATATGGACATTAATTAGTAATGCTAATATCTAGTTTATGTTGTTATATTTATGATTTGCGTTTATGAGGTAATGAAGAAGGAGAAATAATGTTCTAAATTTGTTTTCAGAATTTTTTCAGAATTTAAAATAATTTATTATTGATATCAATTACAATTTTTGTGTGTATGTTTCTTTATTTTTAATTAACCTTTAAATTTTCTAAATTTAAAAGATCTGCAAATTAATAATCTTTTGCAATATAGAATTATTTATATAAACTATATAAACTATAACTATAATAATTACAATTTCATTAAAAGTCTTTTGACTTGGCGTTATGTTATTACAACAATTATAAATGACTTATAACATTTTTTCGCACGATAATTAACATATATCATATATAATATTTAATCATCGGAAAGTATTGATCATTAATAATGTAATAAAATAAATATAATTATAGGAGAGAAAAAAATCCATAAAAACATAATTATTTAATAATTATACATCACTAAATTATATAATTAATAATTGGTCTCTAGAAATCGCAATTAATCTATAGTTATAATTAATTATTAGTCTAAACATGATCACTATGATATCCAAACTCTTTTCATAACGAATAAGTAAATCAATAAAAAATTTTTGTTGTATACCTTTGTCAACATTAAAATTATTTTAATCTTATCTATTATCTATTATATCTATTATCTCCGATGTAAAGATAGGAATACAACTTATGCCATAGTGAAAAAATGGCCATCAATCTGGAGGAGATAATGTTGCCACAATGTTGCTCGATTATCCGAGAGATAATTAACGGAGAGATAACAAATGTGAGAACTGCAAAACAATAACGCAGCGAATGACAACATAATGATTTCATACTATTACAATATAAGATCATTGCTTGTAAGGAACATTATTACAATATTTTTTATCAGATTCTACACTGAAAAAAAATAGCCTAAATTTAAATAAATATTTATTTGAATACTGCTAACTAAATATTTACTTACAATAATATACTTAAAATAAATATTTACTTAATAAAAAGAAGCGATTGTTAAATCAAATTAATTTTTTTTGTACCAAATAAATATATTTTTATAATTATTAAATATAATATTTAATAATTATAATATAATTTAATAAATATTTAATTGATACTATTCAAATAAATATTTATTACAATTTAAGATATTTTTTTCTCAGTGTACTTAAAGACATTGATATTGGTATTAATAATAATTATAAAACAAAAAATTAATCATTTTTAAAATTAAAAATACAGACAATTAAAATAATATATATATATATATATATATATATATAATTTTATTCATATATTTATTTCTAATTTATTTGTATAAATAATCATTTTTATAGACTGATTGTGTTAAAAACTAAGTATTCGAAAATAAAGAAATAAGTTTGTTTACTTTAAAATTATTTGCGATTTATTTTGATTTATATATAAAGTACTACATATTTATTTTAAAAACAAGCATTACACGCAAAAATTTATTTACAATATGGAAAGCTTAATAAAATATCAGAATTTGAAATGCACTCAAACTTAATAAAGATTATCTTTGAATCTTTAGAATAATGTCTTCTAAAAAAAATAATATTTATAATTTCGATTTTTTTCACAAATTCAAACATAAATATTGAATACATCATCATAAACACATAATATAAAAAAAGAGACTTCCAAGAAACTCAATGGGATAGATACGGAGAGATATATCTCAAACTATAAAGTTGCCACTATTTAATGTGAATTGAATTTTTCTTCTTTCGGTTAAGAAAAACATCATGAACTGGAATGAATCTGGATTGTTGAAGGATCGAAGTCGTCGTATCGGTGCGGTGAAGACGTCGTGTTTATTAGAATAATACAAATCTTTTATTGCTAAGCTGATACAATGAGGAATTTTTATTTCCTAATCAATGACATAATTTATGAGTCCTTCGCAAAAGAATTAAAAAAGTGTGTTCTACTTTCCATTCTTTCTTCCGTTCATTTCATTTCCTTCCGTTTTCTGCCTTATATACTCAACTAAAGATATGCTTTACTTATGTTTATGTAAGAGTTCTTAACTTTTTATATGAGTACTTTTTTTCAGTGCAAGATACCCATTTTATTTGAAAATTCAGAAGTCATCCGAAATAAAGATGTAGAAATGTTAATCTATAATTTTCTTTATTTCTGCTAATTTTATTTCAAAATAACGGAAATTTGTAACACCTAAATTTAATATATGTAGAGCGAAATGTTGATATTTATTTGATATACATATCATTCTATTCCAATAACTTGAAACTTTCATTGAACTTATAACTTGAAATTTTTCGTTGTCTTGCGCTATTTCTACCTGAAAATTAATATTTTATTTTACAGAGATAAAATCATACTTAGAACTATTAAATGTAACAATCGTTTTAATAGAATCCGAAATAATATTTTAATAATATTAGGTGTAGTAAAAATAAATCCATTATTTTTTCATTCAATTTCATGCAAAAATAATGGATTTCTTTTTACTACACCTAATAAGTATGTAAAGACTAATTGTATAATCCTTAAATATCTTATCGCGATTTTATTAGATTTCGCACAGACATTCATGCCTAGAATAGACATTGCTTTGTAATTGCTATAAAATATTGAATTTTTCGTTGATGTAATAATTGCTGTTTGGCTTGTTAATTTAGTCTACTAGTTTACTTTGTTTATTAGCCTCTTCTTTGTTTGGACATTTTAATAGCGTCTCTATTTTTATTTTATATATTCCTTTTCCCGATATAGGAACATAATATAGTTCTAAAATATTTAGCAAAAAAAGATTTAGATGTTACAGCGAAATATGCCATTGTAGATTACACTAGCCTGCGAATTTACACTTTTGAATAATCGTCTAGTAAACACTTAATAATTTTTTTACATTGATATATTATTTATTTGTTTTTATTGTAATTATTATCATTTTTTTACATATTGAATATGAATCAGATTTTCATGCAAATTTAACTGTATATCATGATACAATTCTGAGAGAACGTCAGAGGTCAAAAATGATGATTTTCAAGATTTTCAAGATGTAACACTGATGATCAATTTTTTTTTAATATTAATATTATATATATATAATGTCTATAATGTAAAAATTTCAACATTTAGCTTTAAATTGTATATCCGGTTTTGTTTTTATATGTCTTTTTGCATATCATTAGGATTAAAATAACATTTATTTTATGAAAAGCATGTATTTGCCATCATTAACGACCGTTATACTGAAAATTCCGCCTTCATGAGTAAAATTTTGCTACAGAGAAAAAAATATCAACCGGTTTCATGTAATCAGATTCGACTCTGCACATATGCTTCGTAGATGATTCATACACCACCAAACTTGAACCTTCTGTATCAGTCATAAATACCTGTATTTATTTACATGTATATTGAATTACTTAACAAGTAAAATACAATATTGCATATACATTTGTTTATGCAAATATTACTCGGTATATACATATATGTATATATATATATATATATATATATATATATATATATATGTGTGTGTATATGTAATTAAATGTGTAATTAAATAATATTTGCGCAAATTAATATTTATTACTGCGATTAAAAAAGAAAGTATACTAACAATCATTTTGTTCAGAAACTGTTTGCATTCTTCGGGAGCATAAACTAAAGGCGTTATCAATAATCCAGAGCCTGTTTGGTTACTAGCGAAATCAAGTGGAAGGTAAATAGTTTTAACAAGTGTATCATCTTTTAAATCAAAGATCAATAATTTTGGATTACTTGGTCGAATTGCCCGATTTTGCCATTATCCAGAATGATGATGTGATTGCATTGAATCTAGGATTAAAATAAAAATTCGATTTCATATATTTGTATTAACCCGATTATTGTGTATGTATGCGATGTACCCCAGTTAACATCTAATCATTCATGAAAAACTTTATTTGTATCCCTAATGTACCATATATTCCGGAAATTGAAAACATTCATAAGAGATGTTAATTATAATAAGAATTTTTAAAGTGATCCCATATTAGTAGTAGTGATCTATATTAACCTTTTTCTTTAATAAAATGTTGATTATTTAAATATTATTATATATAAATAAACTGATAATTATTTGATATGGATATATTTAAATATAAGATATAAATATGTGATATATACATATAAATTAAAAAATCACTTGAACGAATTAAAGATGTCGAATATTTACATTCGTTCGGTAAACATTTACAATACCATCACACATACTGTTATACCAATTCCAATCTGGATACGGCCGTAAAATTGGCCTCCTGGTCCTTTAGTTACTGTCGTAAAAATAGCAGGTGAACCAGAGCCATATATATTAGTAACAGTAGCCATATACATTAGTAATGAATACCATAAAATACTATAAGTATTTTATTTGTAAACGGAACCTACGTTTTCTATTAAAAATTATGTTTATTTTTTTAATTTCATGACAGTAATGCTATGCGTTGTGTTGACAATATTAAAGTATGAAATATATTAATCCATAATATATTTATATTACAATTAAATACTATATTTTTTATGATTACACTACAGTTAAATGCTATAATTAAAATGCTATAATTAAAAATAAACTGCGTGATAAAAGAGAAATATTCATGTTTCTGTGTAAATTTAAGTATTTTTTTACAATTTTTTCGAATGATCTACCATTAACCTATCATCCGCTTTACTTGCATCTTCGAATAAGCACAATAATGGATTGTAAGAGCCGGATCTTAACGCTTTTTTCTTCTGCTCTTGACTTTGCCATTCAAAATCAGTGTATTTCCATTTATGTATAACATTCACTTCAATTCCGAAGCTCACAATCACCATTGATAGAATTGGTAGAATAAACGAAGAAAATCCCATTTTTAGTAGCTGGTAGCTTACAGGTAACGTTGTATAGCTTAGGGCGTGACAAAAAGGAATTTTTTATCCAAGATAAGAATTCTTGGAAGCTTAAACTTCGAATCCCAAAAAAAATATTACACAGATGTTCTTTTAATAAAATATTGATTGGATTTTGCTCTCTTTACACAGTTGTCATTCTTTCTGTGGTTATTAATCCGATCATCAGCTAAAACGCTTTTTTTCGATAGATTCCAATGTTGCTTGTAGGATAAAATGTTTAGATCGATCTAATTCATAAGTAAAAACCAATCACTCAATGAGGCTGTATTTTGAAAATCGAAAAAGTGTTGCAATTTTTTAATTGATAAAATGATTTTGTAATCTTTTAACTTTTAATGTAGTCGCAACGAAAATATTTCCGATAAAATATTTGCTATAATTTCATTTACTTTTAACAGATTTTCGAAATAACAATAAGTACTTTTTCTCTGTTTTTGTTATTAGTATAAGTTAACATTCTCTCTCTCTCTCTCTCTCTCTCTCTCTCTCTCTCTCTTTCTCTTTCTCTCTCGCACACGCGGCTATATCTCACTTAGTTTTTTTACAATGAATTCCATTTACATTGAAATGTAATAACGAATTATATTGGATAACAACTCTTTTTTGAAAGCATGTATGAATTATGCGTAAAAACAATTTGGTTTTGCAATAAATTGTATTTGTTTGTAAATTGTTTGTAAATGCGCGCGCGCACATAATAAATAATAAAAATTATTATTTTAAGCTAATCTTACACTTATTAGTGCGTTAAAATATTACGAATCAAAATAAAAATAATTTATTTCTTAGGTTTTCTCTATAGTAAATTTTAAGTATTTTTTCTAAAGTAAATTTTTCCGAGAGTCTGTACAAAATTACAATTTTTTTGAATATTCTCTATCAACTTACCGTCTGCTTTAGCCGCATCGAGGAAAGGGCATAAGTATGGATTAAAAGAGTTCGAATTTATAGGATTCTTCTGCTGCTGTTGATTTTCCCATTCATACTCACAATATTTCCATTTATATTCAACATTCACTTCTATCTCAAAACTCACAATCGCCGTTGATAAAATTATTAAGATAAATATAGAATGCCTCATTTCTAGCCTATAAACAATAATCGAAAATAGATTGATTAAAGTTTTCGCTACAAATTATATTTGTAATACAATATTTTTAATACAATGAGTAGCGCTAAATAGCAAATTTTTGAAGATTTCTATGTCTTTTAATAATTAGGTCTGTGATGACTTTTTGAATTACAACTTTTCAAATTGCACTTTTTGAATTGCAATAAAATATCTTACCTGCACTATATCAGTAGACAGATATACCGAGAAATACGAGTAGAACAATGATTGCTTGTTATTTATACCATTTTTTTATCAATAAAAATTTTGAGAAAATCTCATTATACAATCATAACTATAGATGCATTAAAATTCATTAAATAGACATAATCAACGCCTACATGTAAATAATTTAAGACATTTAAGATGTTAAACATAAGTATGCATGTTTGTATACTTATGTAAGTATACATATATGTTATTAATACAGCTGTTAAGAACAAAAAATAATATTTATTCCTTTGCAAGGTATAAGGTAAAATAAAACATAATCGCATCGAATGATGCGACATACTTCCAGTGCTTATTGACTTTTGACCTTCCGATCGATTTTTCTGGCTGATAGAACTGATTTTCATTTTGATTTCGTAATTCAATCGTATTGTAGCACATTATTTACATTCGTCTTTTAACAAATTTAACGAGAAATATAATCTTATCTTTTGACAAAGACAAGAAAAATAAATTTGTCTTTTAATAAATTTTATGTTTGTTAACAAATTCAACTTATTATCATTGTAAAATGTTAAATCATTAGATATATATAATATTAAATCGTTTTGTATAAAATGATTGCGTCAAAAGCGTATGTTACTTGAAAGGATTTTATGAAAGGATACTATGAAAGGATTTTTAAAAAAATTATATTGATAAGCACTATAAGTTATTCTGACATATTTACGAGATACATGTGCACTCTTAACTATGTCTCAATTTAATGGATCTCGTTGTAAATTTTTACGACAATTCTCACCTTTGTATTTATTATCTTACTTGGTAATA
>Ga0157364_1000153_pt1 | contig 34319 bp, 27 predicted proteins | sample AttsexASBM2_FD_111476 | JGI IMG/M metagenome (GOLD analysis project Ga0157364, IMG submission 111476) | Fungus gardens microbial communities from leaf cutter ant in Ribeirão Preto, State of São Paulo, Brazil - Atta sexdens ASBM2 | ecosystem: Host-associated > Fungi > Mycelium > Unclassified ...
ATATATATATTATATATATATATATATATATATATATATATATATATATATATATATAGTATAAATTAAAAAAGTTAAAAATAATTTGAATGTTTATAACAATTTAAAACACAATATTCTCTAAGAAAATATTATATTTTATTGTAAAATAATCTTTATTGTGAATGCAACATTAATGATTTTTCAAAATAAAAGTCCTACTAGATTTTTTTAAATACATATGAAGTATTATATAGAAAACATATTGTGCTTTGATGTTTGCATAGTGTTTTGTAAACATATGTAAAAAAATTCCTTTACTTTAGAAGTAAATAATATATTTAAAAATCAGTAGTTGCATTGAAATTTCTTTAAATAAACCTGCACACTTACACTAACAATATGTACACAAAAGTCAACTACTCATATGTCTAATATATAAAAATATAAAGTAATGATAACAATTATTTATATATCATTTATTCTCTTTTCATACATTTTATCATACATTTGGCATAAAAGATTTAATATCTTTTAAAACATAATAAAAGCGGCTACAAGCCTAGCTGAATGTTCGTTGCTAACAATTTAATATTTCAATTTAATATTTAAAATTAATGATAAAACAAAACATTTTCGACCCGTTATCGGGTTGAATTCTTAATGTGATAAAAATTACAGTGTAATATAGTAAATTGTTTTATGTCCATTTTTTTACAATTCTTTCATATGCATTGTATTAGTCAATGTTGCAATGCAGTGTGTCCATTTAAAAAAAAAACTGATATAGGTGTTTTCAACATTTGTAGATACTTATATTCGCTTATTATATTTTCTTCTTTAGTACTATTGCATTGTGATTATGTGAATGTAATTTCTATCAGTTTATAATAGAGAGAAATGTTACAATTTTGAAGCTAGATGTAATTAATTAAAAGTCTATGTGATAATATCAGTATCTAATAAAATAATGTAATATCTGGATGAAAATCCGCAATTATATCGTTAATAAGACCTTAAAATGGAGCTTTTAAGATTTAACTGTTATACTTAAATTTCACTTAAATGTCACTTTTGTTGTTGAAATGAGAAAACGAGAGAGCAAATTTGACAAAAGAAGAAGAAATGTAATAGGAGGGAGTGAGGAGATTATGACAAGAATAATGACTGAACAGAAGATATTCATCGGAAAATAATTCTGTGTAATTCTGTTTATTTAATCTTTGTGTCTGCTTCTTTAGAAACCAGATATTAGTCTCTTGTTATATATAATGGTTCTCTGTTTAATATTTTTACTTCCCGTTAAAATCATAGTTTGACATTCGATGATTGGAAATTACTTACTTTAGTGATCTTTTATTTCTTTTCTATCATTTTTTCTGAATTAACAATTTTTGTTTCTTTTTGAATATTAATGAATACAAAATTTAAACTTGTAGTATCATACTTGTGGGTTACAATATTTTTTTCCTGGGGATTTCTTGCATGTTGTTTTGCTGAAAATTATAGTCTGCTGGCTATGTTGCTGGCAGCCGACCTGCTAGACTTTCATGATACCGGATATTATTTTTTTTGCTTTGATTTTTCATTGCGAATTTCTTATCTTCTCCGCGCGAATGTAAATTTAGTACTTAATTTTAAACTTAAATGCAAATGTAAATTCAAATGTTATTGTCAAATTTTTTATTAAATGATATGCTTGTTTATAAGTTTATGTGATATATGATATGTTAGATTCTTTTGTATCTTTGTTTCAATGTAATGCTTTGTTATAATTTAACTACTAGCTACTGATTTTATAACAGTAGTTTTGATACTTTGCCATTTGCTATGTATATAATTTGCAATAAAGAATGAAATGAAATTTTATGTTGGCTTAATTTCTCATTGTGAGAACTAATTAAGGTATTCTATCAATATAGAAGATCTGTGATGCATGTAACGTAAAATAGGTTTTGCAGTACTGATAGTAAATATTGGAATGTAATGTATTGACAGGAATATTGGACGTCTTCCTAGAGCTGTTTTTGTACATTTTTTTTGAGCTATTTTGTAAAAAAACATACTCACCACTAAAACTTTACGAGCAAGTAGAAAATAAATTCCGGCCAGAACGTAACTACGATATAAATCTTCGCACAATGATTGCAGAAAACTTATTTTATTTTGTTGAGCAACAGTTGCCCAATTTCGAAAAATTCGCCAATTGAAATCGTAAACTACAAGAGACATCCAGAATTCTTCGATCAAATGCAAATTGTTAAGTAATTTTATATTTAGGTCTTGCGTATTCTAAGACAAGGATCCAAAATCAAATTATAATTTATACAACCATGTAAGAAATGATAGATTCGAATATTTAAAAGTCCAAAACAGTCGTAGTTCTAGATATTAATTCATTATTAATATTAATATTTTATAGAGTATATAATAATATATATAGTATATAAATATAGTATATAATAATAGTATATAATAATAAAGTTAAAGATAAAGAATTAATATATATTTTGTTAGAATTCTCACGTAACAATTCACAAGCTCTTTATACTCTAACCGACAATGACCGATAATCAAGACTCAAGGCTAATATGGCTACACCCTATAGTCTAATTTACATCGGTAGGTTAAAGTGAAGAGCACAGACTCTTGCATAACGCATAACACATGAAACATATAAAATTGAACCAATCAGAGTTCTTTATTTCATGAAAAAGAAAAACGATTGGTAGTATTTCTTATGGCTTCTGCACGCTTACCGCGCAGCAAAATGTGATGCGCTAGCCAATAAGCTTACAGCTCCTAATGTGTTCATTATCGCGTCTCATTCTGAAAATGCTTCCGCCGCGCGACAAGCATTTTCGCGTCCAGTGTGCGGGAGCTATTATGGCTCTCGTACACAGAACGCGGCAACGTTTGTCGCGCCTCGGAAGTCGGTACGTCAATTAGCGTCTCGCTCGGAAGTAATAGATATATAATTTTCACCATACGACAAAAGTTGAATTCAATTCAACTTTAGCCGCATGACGGAAATAATATTATATCATTTTTAGAAGTTTTGCATGTGACGAAGCATGTGAGGTCAATTTAAGAACATAAAATTATTGATTAGTATTTATTGCGCAATTATTGCGTCAACTTTCGCCGTGTTGCCGCGTTCTGTATGCGGGAGCCATTAAGCCGGTTCTATATTAGTTGCAAACTAATCGCAAGTTTGTTGCGACAGCCAATCTGAAACTTGCATTTTGAAATCATGCCTCATATTGGCTATCGCAATGAACTTGCAATCAGCTTGTATCTAATGTAGAATTGGCTTTACGTGTTATACGTTATGCAAGAGTCTGACTCGCCGCTTTAGAGATCGTCCAATTGCATTTATCCCTTCCACCATGGTCGGCATGGAAAAGTACCTTTACTATTTCATGATTTCACCTTTTCGATTTCGTTTTCCGTATCCATGAGACGACACCTTTAAGGTGCTTTTCATGCTGACGCTCAACGCTCATTTTCATTGTCAAATTAGATCACGTGATCAATATTGACTTGATATTCGTCAAATTCTATTACGTGACTTATTTTAACGCCGAAAATGAGCGTCGAACGTCAATATAAAGAGGCAACTTTATAAGCAGTTTTAACCTTAATACGACTTGTTTCGATTCTTTGAATGTTGTGTCTCGTTATTCTATAAGCATTTCTTATCTATTTCTTATCAAAATATTAAATAGCTGTAGAAGAGTTATTCAAGATTGTTTCAGTTGATTGTAATATCAGATTGATTGTAATAAATCAATCATACCATGATTACGGCAACCTGGAGATTACTGTCTCCGATTAATCGGAAACAGTTTAATCCGCTAAATTTCTTTTGCACTAGGTAAAGAATATTATTTTACTTTTCTGCAATTGATTATTTAAATCTGAATAATAGTTTTTAAATGTTAATGAAACATGTAATATGAAATGAGACCAAGCATTTCGGCAGTGTTTTTATTGTAGCAATTTACTATTATATGGAGATTATCACATAATTTTGTTTTCTCTGTTGTGTTACAATTATTCTCTAAACATTGTAATTAATATGTGTAAAAGAATAGGTTAAAATGACAACTAAAATATTTGTATAATAATACATATTTTTTATTTCTTAAATTATCATAGATATAAATAAATTAATTAAAAAATTGATGTTGAAAGGAATGAATTATTAAATTTTGTTATTAGGAAATTTGCTTCTGTACAAGACTTTACTATACTTAAATCAAAACAGAATGTAAAAAAAGATTCTATCCCACCAAAGCCAAAGAAGCCACCAAGCGCATTTATCTTATATTACAACTCTATAAGGGACAAATTGCAAAAAGAATATCCTCATTACAAACCAACTGAACTTTCGAAAATAGCATCAGAGAAATGGGTACAAATTGACCCAACAATAAAGCAAAATTTACAGAAACAATTTCATGAACAAATTTCTATATATAAACAAAAATTAATGGATTATGAAAATTCTTTAACTAATGAACAGAAGATGGAAATAAAATCATTGAAAAAAGGACATACTTTGAAGCAGAATGAAATTAAACAAGTATTGACATCAATTATTTTGCATATATTGTATATATATTAAAATTTCTAAACAATAATTCTTTTATCTTTCTGATAGAAACTTATGGACCTTGGAAAGCCAAAACGGCCATTATCTGCCTTCATATTATTCATGCAAAGTAAAAAGAATACCAAAAACCCACAAGAATCATATAAAGTAAGTTAACTATATAATTTCTTAAGTTGGGTGTACTTTATTTTAATATAAATTATTTAGAAATATTTCCTTTTTTGCATAGTTTTTTTCTTTGTATATAAAAATATGAATCTAATAAAATATTTAAAAATTTTCAAGAGTTTTTTATTATTTTTGCATTAAAGTTTGCTATTACTAGTAAGTTTTTATTAGAATAAAGTTTTTTCTTTTTATATTTCTAGGATTGGCTAAATAATATAACTAATGAATGGAAAAATATGACGATGGTAAATAAAAGTAAATATAATGCAGAAGCAAGTGATTTATTTAAAAAATATAAGATTGAAATGCAAAAATGGGAGGAAGAAATGATTCAAGCAGGTCATTATAATATTATAAAATCCAATGTTAAACATAAACTCGAGACAGATAAATAGGAGTTAGAGTGCCCCAACCAATGTAGTGTACCTATTGTTGAATCTATTGCTGCAAATTTCTCCAATGTTAGAATTGAAAATAAAGAGAATATTAAAATAGGTTGGGGCATTAGTACTACACATTGTACATTTGGAAAAGATCCTGATACTAACAGTGGTAATAAGAAAATTATATTAACTTGAAAAAACTATATCAGTTTGTAAAATTATAAAATATTCATATCTAGATCAACGACATGAATCTACAAAGGGCACGGTACTTTGTGATAATACAAATATTTCACAAACTACAGTGGAATATCCAAGGAAAATGGATATATCGATAAATGAAGCTAAAAAGTCAGTTGTACAACCTCAAAATATATATAGACAAATATATACATATTTTTTCTCACCATGGAAAAGAGTTATAATAGACCCAAAACAGACTAGTGAAAACGGGAAGATGGTAAAAACATATATATTTATTAACATTATTAGCATAGTTTGTCTTTTAATATCAATGTTTTACATTTTAAATCTTATGTTTATAACAATAGAGTATATTATTATATATTATACAAACTATACGAACAATAATATTGTTGATAATAAATAAATATTGTTTGTGTATACCGAAACCTATTGGTAATTTGTATTTTATTTTTATACATTATGCACTTTGTAATATATAATAAATAGGATATAGTTTATTTCTGTAATAAATTTATGTAACCCGTTACATTTCTGTATAAAATATTCCTTGATTATTATGTTAATTAATTATCCTTATTTACACATATAGAAATTAACAGTTTCCTAATATATCAGTATCAATTTTGTTTCATTTTTTAACTGTATATACTAATATCTTGTCTTTCTTCTTTTTTTATAGAAATTATACTAACCCAAATGAGACTATTATGATGATGACAGCAGTAGACGTGTATAATAATTTATACTATCTCAATATCATACATACATATTTACATTATTAAGAGCTGATTGTTTTATCTTCAGATAAATTATATAGTAATTTACCTATTAGATAAACAAAAAAGTAAAAGAGTAAAAGCATAAGGAAGACAAGATAACAGTGAGCTGAAGTTTATTGAAATGTGACACAACCCAGCAAAGGAAATTTATGTCATTATTATTTTAAGAATTGTGAAATTTATCTTGAAATTACATGCATTATTTTTTATCTTCTTATTTTTTTATGTACGTGTGAATGAATGATGTTATATGTTCATGAATTATAAATACTTAATGTTTCAATCCAAATAGTAACAAAAAATATACTTTATATATATATATATATATATAATTTTTTTTGTTTTTTTTTCCAGTTTAAATAATATCCTTGTCAAAATCCATCTATCCATATTATAGTATCCTAACTTTGACAGAAATGCAGAAATTTATTTTGGATTTCTTCTTCAATCTCCTTATAAAATGGCATAATATAATAATAAAAATGGCGTGCCACTTATGCCATTACGTCTCTAGTCTCTCTATTTCCGTATTAAGAAAAAATAAAAAAATAAATGTATAGAAAGAAAATTCGTTAGAAGAGAAACTACTTCAACTTATAATTTTTTATTCTTTTTTTTTGTCAAAACTGAAACGGTTTTTATATATTGAAATTAACTTTTTATTTCTAATTTCTTATATTTTTTGTAATTTTTTATTCTTAATGAAAAAGAGATCTAGAAAATGAATCTTAAGGAAAAAGAGATTGACATCTAGAAAATGAGTCGGCAATATAGTTGCACTTCCCTATATTATTAAACATTCGTTTTTATATTCTTCCTTTTGATAATTCAAAAATCTTAATATCTACTCTCTGTATCGATTCTTTACTGTTTCTTCAATTAACTGAAATCAGAAAGAAATTATCCTAAAATTTTTTGCGACAAAATTTCTAATTACAAATTCTTAATTTAATTTTTGTAATTTTCTTAAATTTCCATATGTCAAAAAATTAATATCGTCTGTCCATGTTAAGGATCCAGACATTATTCGATAATTTAATTGCTAATTAATCAATCGAAGTTTAATCAAAATTGCTCTAATATCTGTTTATTTCTTTCAACTTCTTTTACCCATGTTTTCAAGTACGTACGTGCACTGACGGGGTAAAAAAAGTTAAATATATTATATCACCTATTGTTAATTAGAAATTATATTTATTTAATATAAATACAATCTATGTACAAGTATCTATTGAATAACAAAAGATGTTTGCATTAGTTGCACTTTTTGCACTTAGCATCTTCGTTTTTCTCTCTTTTCAACATCCAAATATATATTTATCTCATTTTAAGTGCAAAAATTCTGGGAAATTTCAAGTAACGTGAACAGATTTACAAATCCAAAGAACAAAATCTCGTCTAGAATATTTGGGAATCACTGGAATACACACTTCAAATGGAAGTTTGGTCATGAGAATTAATCTTGTTTACAAATCACGCAATTAAAAACTAATAAAGTGAATAGGTCTATTTAGTTTAACCTCTAATTTCTTTTTAATCCTGTAAATACCCGATAGAAAAAAAATCTGCTTTCAAGAAGAAGAAGAAGAAGAATAGTGAAATCGTAAAAGCACGTTTTTTCCATGTCATTGTGTCGTAAACAATCAGAAATTTATGTCACTTGATTTTCTTCGGCTATTTCCTTCTTGAATAACGTGCAGTTTGAATGTGCACGTTACAAAAAGGCTCATGTGGATTCGCGTATTTTTATCGTATTTAATTGTGTGAAATATGATGGCTGAAATCAACGCTAAAAGAGAAGCAAGAAGGCGACGAATATTAGAAAACTCAGAAAGTCGTCTACACAGAATTACAGGGAGAGTTAATCCGATCGAAATCAAAGGTAAACATAACCAATAACAGATATTAGAAATCGAACAAAATTTGTGTAATGTATTTCTGTTATCAATCAGCATTAAACTATATATAATAAATATATCTAACTCTATTTTTGTTCTTAATTTGCCATCATTGTATATATATTTTGTTGATTAAATTGTTCTATGTTTCTATATTAGCATTCTGTCTATTATCAAGTAGAAAAAGATAATTCTGAGTATATTTATTAGTATTTTTTTAATATATAATATAGATATAGGTAAATTGATTTGAACAGATACAGTTTCAGAATATTTTGCAGATAATGATTCACAAGTGGAAAGCAACAGTCTGAAAGCAGAATCTAATTTTGGAGAGGACAATATCAGAAATGGTGTATGCAATATTAGTAGCAACACAAAATTGCAAAATTGCACAAGATTTGACAACAGACATGAAAGTTTTTTAAATGACATCAGCAATAAAAATATGCATTCATCAGAACAAACATCTAAATCAAAATTTATGTTATATACATTATTATTCAATCGTATTAGTTTTATTTTGCTAGCTGGAATTGTCAATATTTTGTTAGTGCTGAAACTTGACTATTTATTTGGACAGGTATACAATAGTATATATATTTGTGTATACAAACTTATGTTTCATTAATATTTATATTTATGTTAATAACTTATATATGTTCATATATTCACAGGCAGTTATTATACCTTACTTATTATTGATGATGGGACATTTATACAGCTGTACAACATTATATGAAGCACAAGACAACAGTTTATTAGTTATTGCTTTGATGTTGTGCAATGTCAAACCTAGATTAATTTATATATTTAAAGTATCGTTCGCGTTATTCACCACAATACTTAATGATTTTTGCTTATATATGTTTAGTTTTATATTGATGCGCTATATTATTATTCTCTATTATTACTATAATGCTGCAGTACCAACAAATGCATAATTACTCATAATGGAGTAAATAAAGGTAAAGTGGAATTTTATCGTTGGAAATTTTGTACAATGTTGAAAAGGTAGAAGGCTGTTCTCAGAAGAATATAAATTGATATATTATTTTTAAAAACCTGCAGCTGTATCATATTTTTTACGTTTTCAGCATTATGCTGTGATTTTAACTGAATAAGCGTACAGGTATTGTATAAAAGGCACATTAATTTTTCTAGAAAATAATTGTAATAAATACATGTAATTATAATAATTTTAAAACAGATTTTATACATAGATGTAATGACTTTGTAATTTATATTTATATGACGTTGTAAATTTGCAATGTTAAGATTTGTTTTTTTCTACAATTACTAAAGCTGTCCAATGAAAAGCTGCTTAATGAATTATCAGGTGCTTATTATTTCTCAATACTTTAATAGGATTAATATAACAAAGTGCAATCAATTACTGTTAAGAAATGTGTATCAATATTTTCTCTCTATTTTATAATATGTAAATATAAAAAAAATAAGTAAAAACTTAAACCTTATCTTATAATTTTATTATACAATCCTAATCTAAAAACAGATTTAAAGAATACTAGTATCTTTAAAAACTAACAGTATAAGCAAGATATACAAATATATTTAATAATTTTTTTAATTTGTGATTGAAATAAAAAAAAATCGCTTTTTAGACATATGTATGTACAATATTGTATTTTTGTTCTTTTTGAGGAAATTCCTACTGTAAAAAGGAGAATTTAAAATTTGGCGCAAGATATGATCGTATTCATTGATTGGTCAAAAAATTTCTAACCTAAAAAAAGTATCGATAGTATCGAGGTTAGAAATATTTTGTCAGTTCACAATGTACATAAATATCAATTTTGATTTCTCTATCATTGATCGATTCGATCAGATTGATGGAAGGCAATGAAAGATTTCTTTAATTTGTTCTTGATTATATAACAGTAATACGCAACTTGCGACCCTGTGAATTTTTTGCGATCCATCGTGCTTAAGATCAAAAATATATTTTGAATTTTCTATTTCATACAAACGAAATAAACATTATGACTCGCAATATTTTATTTATATTTCTGAAAATGATTCTCTGAAAATAATTTTTAAAAAGGTTGCTGATATAATGTATTCTTAATTTCTGATGCAATAGTAAAAATTATTCGTCAATCGTTATTCATTGGCACATTGATACATACGTGAGATCACGAGATTATCAAATGTTAAATAAAATGATACGTAAGGGTGCATGCCAAATAGCCAGTTCGATTCATTCAAGTCCTCTTGCAGAGGTGCACGACGTTCCAATGAACATAATTATCAGACCTTTCCCTGCCGGTGTGAACGAGGAAAAGGTCGAAAGTTTAATGAATGCGTTGAAAAACGTCGAAACTGAGGACACAGTACCGCCCATTGACGTTTTGTGGATCAAAGGAAGCGAAGGTAAAATTATCAAAATATAATGGCGTGAAAAGTAGTTTTTATCATGGTTTTTACATTCTTACTAATTTATGAATTATAATTGTGCCAGTTTTGTAATTTATAAACAAATGAGATCAAACCATTGTGAAGTTTAGGAAAAATAATTAAATTTATTGATTATATTATAGGTGGCGACTATTATTACTCTTTCGGTGGTTGTCATCGTTATACTGCCCACCAACGATTAGGTAAAGCATCTATTAAAGCCAAAATAATTCAATCAACTTTAACAGATTTACGATGTTATCTGGGAAATTCTACTCCAGACTTGAAGTGAATTGCATGTATATGTGTATATACATATTTTTTTTACTGTTATATATAACTGAATTATATGACATGCATAAACATATTTTTTACTATTATATACATATATATTGTATAATATAATTTTTGAAGAATAATATATATATTTAATATATGTGTCAATTTATTTTATAGTAACTGCTAATATATATATTACACACTAATATATATATATACATACACACAATTAGAACGAAGGCAGAAATAAAAAAACTTAATTATTTGGTCTCTACTGCAAAAATTAAAATAAAACTTGAGAGTTTAAAATTGATTTATTCTTTATAATAGATAAACAATATGTGCTATCAATAATGATATATGTACTTCCAAAGAAAAAAAATCAAAGTTCAAAATTTATTATTTAATGATAAAGATCTTAATTGCTTAATTATATATATAATAATTGGATAATAATTAAAGAAAAAAAGATTAATATATTTTTATAAATATTATGAACTAATTTAAGAGAAGAACTAATTTAAGAGATAAGAATTAGAAAATATATATTATTTTCTATCATTATCATTTAAAAATACATAATAAAAATTAATCTGGATTCTACAATCTTATTATTTTATGATTTCAAAGCAATAATTAATACAGCGCTATAGCATTTAATTTTGCGATAATTATATTCAATAACTTTGAATATTTGTTAAAATTTGACAAATATTATACTTGAATCATTAAATATTTGTAATGAAATGTTTATAATATTTAGCAAAAGCACACTTTTTTAAATTAGTTGTATTGATTTGCATTACATTTAGATTTATTTTATACTTGCAAAATAATACCAAGTAAATTGAATTACAAATCATAATTTTTTTGTGCATTTTTTTAAATTTCATTACTATTTTGATGTAGACTATTATATGAAATGTTGTATCACAGATAAAAAAATGTTGTAAAACAGAAACTTAAATAAAAATTTAGAATAATATAGCAGTAGGATATCAAATTTTCACAGTATATTATAGTGTAACTCTCACAGTGCATTATCAAATAAATATAAGATTTAAAAATAAATTATGTATAACTTTTTCAGATATTTCCTATTTACCCATTTTGGAAAAAATGTCAAGAAGAAATCTTTATCAAAATATACATTTGTATAATAAAATATACATTTGTATCGATAAAGATTTCATAATATTTCTTCCAAAAATGATAAGTAAGAAAAATTTGAAAAAATTAATTATGAAGAAAATATAAATAATTGCGATTCAATTATAATTATTATAATAATTATAATTGAATTGTAATTATTTATATTATATTATTATAATTATATATTATTATATATGTATATAAATAGAGTATATAATTATGTTATTGCATAAACAAGTATATTATTTTTATATCGCATAATTAATCCTTTATGTTTTTCATATTAAGACTAGGAACATATTTATATGCGCGTATTCTTATTACACAAATGTCAAAATTTCTAATTTTTTTTATTTATGTAATCATTACATAAAATGTTTTCTATACCGATGTTTTCTATTTGCTTCTTTCAAAAAGTACGGTTTGTAATTTCTAGTAATATTATCTGTAGATGGATTGTCTATATCCTCAACAGAATGAGATTGATTCGATTGACTCATAGGTTTACTGTTTCGTAAATGGACAGGTATAATGGATTGTTGTAAATGTAGCAGTTGCGTATTAGTTACCTCGCAATCAATTTGCATCATTGTTATATGATTAGGTGGCGTTGAAAATGTACCTAAAAGAAAAATGCTTTTATAATATTATGTGTCATGTATCATTCCTATATATCGTTATATTGAATTGATTTTTTTTTTCAAGCACAGATGTTGGTACATTCATATAATATTATTTACCATTTATAGATACAGCAGGTAGAATTAAAGACATTTTAGGTCTAGCTGTGTTATTCTTCCGAGAAGCTGGCAATAATAAATGTTCGCCACTAAACCAGACAACATAAAATGTATCATCTTTTCTTCCTAAAGCTTCAAATAAAGAAGCATGTTCACTCAATATTGGAGAAAAGATCTCAATTGCATTATTATCTGAATATTGATTAACGGCAGGAATGTCGATCATTTTATGCATAGTTTTTATTTTCCTATCTCGTGATAAGTACAATTTCTTTTTAGTTTTTTCTTCCAATGGCGATCTTGACAACGATACATTTAAAGAATCTGTCTGAAACTTTGTTTTTCTTAAAGCAGTCTGATTATCTTGATCAGATTCACCAACGATCCAGCGTCTTAATTCGTTGTCTAAACGTATGGACTCACTCTGATTAATATACATTGGACATATTGGTTGGTGTGTCGGTATACTTTTATTAAAACTTTCTTCAATTCGATCTTCCATATTGTTTTCGGTTTCATCTACCGTCCAAAACAATCTTCTGTTATGTTTATCCTTTATAGATACTGATAAACTATCAGATTCAGTTTTAAAATGTACATTTTGTGAAGGTGTTCCCCTTAAAAAATAAAAATTTTTATGTCAAATAAAATATAATTTTTATAAAATATACAATGCAACTGTTTGTTTAAAAAAATCTCAAAATATCTTCACTGAGTTTTGAAAAAATTTCGAATCTTAAAAAAAAATTTTGAACTTTTTTTTTATATCATGTTAAAACTGATAAAAGCTAAAAACTAAATTATAAAGCAACTCTTTAGAAATAATTTTCTTTCTTGTATTGTATTCACACGTGTGCCAAAAAATAAAATACTTGTTCAGATTTTATTTTATGATTTTATTTTAAGATACATGTATAAATTATTAATATTAAAATTAAATTATACTCTCTAGAAAACTTTTTATTAAATCACATGTGTAATGTATAAGTAGAAAGATGCACTGCAATGTTACGCTTACCTAAAACCGTCAACGTTGAAAGATATCATGAAAATTATACCGAAAAGAATAACGGCACTTCCTTTTATTTTCTTTTTCAAAGGATTAAAATTGAAATTTTTATGCTTGTTATTATTTGTGATATTGTTTTCCATTTCTGACAGTCTCTGTTTTAAGATTGTATTTTCCTAAAAAAATATATATAATATTGAAAAATAATATTTTTTATTAAAAATTTATAAATATAATGTATATACATATAAAGCATATAGACTGTTTACCGATTTTAATTGTCTATTCTCTTCCTTCAACTCAGATACTTGTTTCTCCAAAGAAGATACATATTCCTTTTTCTTCTTTCGTGAGAGGCAAGCAGATTCCCTATTTTTTATCATTCTTTGTTGTCTTTTTAATGCCTTTAATTTATATTCTTGATTGTTTTTTGGCAAATTCACGAGATCAATCGCTTCATTTTGTACAATTAATGAATTGGAATTTATTTTATTCTGCATTACTTGAAATGGTGTATAATTTATGGTTTTATTTGAAACCACAATGTTGTTACTTTTCACAGATCCATTTAAAATAGTAGAAGTATCTATTGATTCCGTAGTATTCGTTGGACAAATGTTTGACATAGTATTGATTATTTTTACATTCTGTGGTAATTGAAATGTAGTAGTTTCCGTTTTATCAGTTGAGTTAATATTCAATGAATTTTGTTTATTTGCTGGTAATATCTGAAGTTTTGATGGATATAATATTTGCTGTGAATTTGCATTCTGTGCAAATGTACCAAACTCTTGAAGAAAAATAGTATTTTGAGGCTCGCCTGTAGATATTAAAAATATTCTAGCATATATGTATGTGTATGTATGTGTGTGTGTGTGTGTGTGTGTGTGTGTGTGTGTGTGTGTGTGTGTGTGTGTGTGTTATATATAATATATATATATATATATTATATATAAAAAATAATTTTCTGGTTACTTTTTGTTCACAGAGAATAGATTATTGTTCAAATTTAGTTACAGTGAATTTTTATATCTTAACTTTTTAGTTTGTTTTTGTGAACTTTATCACTTACTCTTACATGCCCTTTATTATTAATTTATAGAGAATATGAAATATTTTGGATACATATTACAAATTTAAATGACTATGAAAATAATCCATTGTCCATAATAATAAAAGCTATTTTTTTCAGACAAAACACATTCGAGAAAAATGAGAATTTTCAATAATTCTAATATTTAATGATATCACATGTATTCGAACTTAGTTTCTAAGATAATATACTTTTTTTGTTGCAAACACATTCGAAGATTATCTTATATAAAGATGTAATATTTTTACCATATTTTATATTTTGTGCAATATTTATAGGTTGGATATGAGCATGCTTCGCAAAATCCGCTTTTGCAAGTATATATTTTGGAGGCTCTGTATCTTCTTTACTAACAGGTATGAATTTAATTTGTTGCATTACACTTGATGAACTTAAAGGTGATTGAGGTGATTGTGATAATGGAGATGTGCATTGCGGAGAAGAAATTATTGGTGTCTCTAAAGTAAACTAAAAGAAAAAATTCAGTTATTAAATATGCATTAAATTTTTATATTTTTTTATCAACATTATATATCCTATAGAACATACTTCTGCTTTTATATTTTGCATTGTACAGTTTGATACTTCTTGCATCGAACATTTCACTTGCCTATCTGAATCATTAGATTCTGAATGATTAAGGCTATTGGGCGATAATGGAAATTGTACAATTGGACTTTCAGGTTCAAATTTAATTTCATTTCTTATCTCATCTATTTCCTCCAATTCTATAAAAATTTCAGGTAAATAATTATTTCTAAAAGATAATACTTTATATGTGTGTGTGTGTGTGTGTGTGTATATGTGTGTGTGTATGTGTATGTATGTATGTGTGTGTGTATGTAAAATAACTCTGATATATATATATATACCAGAGTTATTTTGTGCCTGATTAAAGTTAATCTCTTTAAAGGGGGTCCATAAGTCAAAAATATTTTTCACTCCTTCATTTGTAGTTTTATCATAATCCAACATCATATCTCCTTCTGGCATAATAGGTATTCCTAATTCAGAACTCCATGATTGAAAAAGATCATCAGAAACAAATTGATTGCTTCCTTCTATAAAAGAAATGTTGTGATAATTATAGAATATTTTTAATGCATAATGCTGTAAAGTCAGATTCAATTTTGTTTTATTTTTCTTATATGCTATGCTATATTATTTATTTTATTTTACTTTACTCTTTATATGTAACACTATATTAATAGATTGTGAGATAGAAATGACAACATACATAAAGTAAATAAGAAGTTCCTTTATCTATGTGCAAACATTGAGTCAAATTATTATATTATTTATCTAATTTTATATATACAATTTTATATATACATAATCAATATACAACAAAAATATACACAAAAAATATACATAATAATACTTAACCTAAAAATTCGAACTCGGGAAACATTTGTGCCTCAGGTGCTGTAATTCCACCGTTGTTTCGTTGTCCAAACTCTATACTCGGCATGTTTCCACTCAACAAAACGTTCCTCGATGATAAACGCGGAATTTTATGTATTGAAACACTCAATGAAAAAATTCAAACTCAAATTAATGACACAGTGAGAGCTGAGTATGTTTATATTTATATGTTTATATTTGTGTATGTGTATAATTGTGATGACATTTAATTGCTGTGGTGGCTATAAAGACGTCTTTCTGATATCTGACAGTTCTTGACAGTTTCTGAGAGTAGTTTCTGACAGCAATTAATCCCAGTTTTTTATATCCTTATTATACTAGCGCATCTCTTTATGAAATGAGAATTTAAGCCCTAGACACAATGCGAAAGAATAACGATAGCAATAAAAATAACATGATTTCAACCTATCAGAAATCAGAAGCACTGGAATATACTGAGGAAAGGTACGGTCTGTGATCGAAGTCTCAAAGCATTTGTAACGAGACTTTGACCACAGCCGAAATCACACGGAATAGGACTGGGGAGAGTCCTTATAACAGAATCTAAACAATACTGAAGCAATTGCTGATTGGTTTCGTTTTAAAAGTCAATTGACGTTATCGTTATAACTAGCGACAGCCAATGGTAGGTTAATCCTAAAAGAAAGTACAGCTCTTATTGGCTATCACTAGTCAATGACAGCGATAATTGTCAATAAATGTTCAGAGAATTCCGCAACAGCAGTATAGAGTAGTATACACATTATACAGATATCATTATATAGATGATTGCAAGACATATTGACACACTGTTAGATATATTTTTACTTGTATAATTCTATTCTATCTTTCATTTTGGATTATTTAAATAATTTGAATTTAATTCTATTGTAAGGAGCTTCGCACAATAAATAGAACAAAGAACAGAGAATAAGAATTTTAACCTATCAGAAATTGTGTATTCCAACAATATAATGATTTCTGATAGATTGAAATTCTTATTCTCTGTTCTCTGTTTCCTATTCCTTTTATTGTACGGAGCCCCTAAGAAATTTACTAGATATAGACATAACAGAGATATCAACAGCATCAGAGCTGTGTGGCTCAGTGGCAGAACGAAAGTCTATCAAATCGAAGGAGAGAACAGGCCTGAGATCGAGACAAGGAGTGCCCCTATATTTTTTTTGTTATCGTCAATTGTTACATTATTGTCGCATACATTATTGTAACAATAAACAGTCATTTGAATTGCGCGGCAAACACGGCAATACATTTCCGGTTTTGATTGTTAACCTGGCGGACGGGTATGCGCGCAAATGCAGTGTTTAGACTCTTACAGTGGCCTAGTTTTCACTGAAGGTTTAATCCGAATCAGAATGTAAGAAACAACCAACTACAATTGAGATTTCCTTGTTATAGTCAAACGACAAGGGAATGCTCGATTTGGGCGAATGTTATTACATTCTAATAGGAACTCTAGGATGGGATGCGTTCAGGATATCAATCATGAAACTTTTTTCTTAGAATAAAAAGTGAAAAATTTCTCCATTAATTTCAATGATTAAAATTTCCACCTTTCCAGCCTAGGGATAAAGTTTTATGATAGATATCCGCTCCAATCCTGGAGTCTCTATAACAGAGCAGTGCTGCCAAAAATACCCCGCACTCGCGCATGTGCGCAATCTAAAGCGCCAATGGAGTATCTAATCAGTTCGTAAAACTGGCATCCTTACTCCAAAGAGAAATAGAATTATAAATATATATAAATTAGACATGCCTTTTATTGTGAGATCAATTCTACATTCAATTTCTACATTAATACTATTTACATTATCCAAGCGAATTTGAGTGCCGAGATCGAGTCTTTAAAGCAGATTCTATATTAAACCGATTTTACATTAATTGCAAGCCGATCGCAAGTTTGACAGCCAATCTGAAGCTTGCATTTTAAAATCAACGCATTATATTGGCTGTCGCAACAAACTTCCGATGTTGTTCGATGCTCATTTTCAGCGTCAAAAGAGATCACGCGATTAAAATTGATGCTTGGTATTCATCAATTTTGATCACATGACCTATTTTGACGTTCGAATCGAGCGTCGAGCGTTAGCATGAAAAGGCAGCCTTAAATCGGTTCTAAAAATGTAGCCTATAATTCTCGTTGGTGTTCCTGCTCACTTCAACGGTGCATTACAAATGGCGGTTCCCACTTCTCCACTGGATGTTATATCATCCTCGTTGTTTATCAAATGTTAAACAAGGATGATATGATACCGGAGGAGTACGCGGGTCATGTTTCTGACATAGTCTTTGGTTGCACGTGGAGTAAGAAGGAAGGTGTTTATTGAATTGGAAATTACAAGATTTCGTGTAGTAAATGAGGTTGTTAAGATTTGGGAAGTTGCAATTTGATGTTTGATATGCAAATGCATGATATGCAAATTAGTATAGGATAAGATTGCAGCGTTTCATTAAAAATCTGGATCGAAAACGATCTACAAGAATCAAATAGTAGAAACCCATTGAAACCCATGTAAAACGTATGTATAAAAATATCATTATTTTCATGCTTGCGCTTTTTTTTATAAAAGAATAGCGCAAGTAGTTACAATTTCGTTTTTAAAGCTACGAAAGTCTATGCAGAATCAGACGACTAATAAAGAAGCTTTTTGTATTTCGTTAAATCCTATTGCGTTTTCTCCTTATAATGATTATAATTATTTATTTGTATAGGTTTTAAAAATGGTAAGACATAACAATCAATTACCAGATAATCTTCCACAATTGCAGAATCTTATTAAACGTGATCCGGAGTCTTACAAAGAAGAGGTAAATCTTATATATTTGTGTGTTTTATTCTTCTGTATTAGATATATCCTTGTTTCCTTATTATATTATTATACTTTTATATTCTTATATTCCTTATATATTATTATATTCTTATATTTTGTAAATGAAATATGAATTCCTGAAAGAAATTGTGATCTGCTGTTCATCTGCTTTAACTCTCCAGTTTCCTATAAATTTAAGACATATGTGGGATGAGCTTTAGGATTGAACACAGAATCTATCGAGTTTATTATTAGTTGTATATTCTCACGGAGAGCAATGCTTTTATTTTTATTTTATATTTTATTGTTCATTGCTGTATTAGTTGTATTGTTTATTGTATATAATTTTATTATATATAATTTTAATATTAATATAATTTAATATACATAATTTTTTTTGTAATACATTGTATTTATGAAATGCTTGATTATGTAATTTTATTTTGCTGTATACCATATTGATAAAATGTAAGTATAAAAACAACATCATTATTTTCATACTTAGTGCTTACTTTTAGCTTCTTTTTCATAAAGCTACAAAGGTCTGCATAGAGCCAGATTTTGTAACAAAGATACTTTCTTGTTAGTTTCCATGTTTTGCTAGACTTCATTATATTTTCTCTTATAATGATCAGTTATTTCTTCATGAGTTTTAAAAATAAGATAATTTACAAGCAATCCCTATGTATTCTTGTATACATGTTACATAAAGAAAGAAAACTCCATGATTATTTCAAATGTTTAACATAATATGTTTAATTACAGTTTCTTCAGCAACATCTGCATTACAAGTCTATTCTAGAAGTTTTCCGTCTGGAGCCTACACAATTTAACAAAAGTCTCAATGAGCTAGTAACCTTCTTGGCTCAGGTTAGCACATACACATATGCTTAAACCATAGTAATAAAAGTATATGCGATTTGGCTAAATTTAAGAATCATCTTAAGTTTATTATAAGAATGCTATAAGGAACGTCCATTATAAGAACTAATTTATCAAAGCTAATTGTTTGTCTCTCAGATAAGTGTGACAATCAATGATAAAAACTAAAAATTGATTGTATTCCAATTTTATTTTTTGAGTAATTTTAAGATTTAATCATGGAAAAATATTTAAAAAAAATAAGAAAAAATAACATTATATGCCGTGAGGAAATTGTATCACGGCTGTATTCTTTAATCGGCATAGCAGATGAACCAATGCCAGAGAGCATTTTCGTTTATGGACACATGGCTACTGGAAAGTCATTAATTATACAAAATTTGCTCAATTATTTAAAGTATAATGTTAGTTATGTTAATTGTATAGAGCATTTAGGCAGTAAACACATATATAATTACATTCTGGATGATTTAGTCACATCTATAAAAGAATCAAGTAGACACACACAGTTGAAACATAACTGCGACAATATTATGGATTTTATAATTGCGCTTAAAAAGATTTCTTGCAATGATAAACGTCCGATTGTGTTAGTATTCGATAAATGTCATAAAATAAGACATTTTGATGTGACTTTTTTGCCAGCGATCTTAAGACTCAGAGAGTTAGCCGATATTAATATATGTACGATTTTGATAAGCGAGATTGTTTGGGACAAATTCAATACCAAGATAGGCGCATTGAGGCCTATAAAGATTTATTTTCCCCAATATACGAAGGATGAATTAGCGCAATTGTTATTATTAGATAAGCCAACGAATTATGATACAGATTTTTATAAGAATTATTTGAATCTTTTTCTTTCTGTATTTTTCCGATTTTGTAGAGATTTAAATGAGCTTCGGCACATGGTTAAAATAAATTTTGCAAAATATGTAGAACCTATTGAAAGTAAGCGAATCGAGCCAGATAACGTTACTGCACTATGGAAGAACATCTCTGCTACTTTGAGATCTAATTTGGAAATTATTTACCTTAGAGTTTCTACGAGCGATTTTTTGCAACCTGATTATCAAATGTCTCGAGAAATTGAATCGACAACAAAACTAGCTTTGAGTTTTGAACTACCGTTTTACGCGAAGTACATGCTAATCGCGGCGTATTTAGCTTCATATAATCCTGTTAAGTATGACAAACATATTTTTATGAAGCAAAGTAGTAAGAGAAAAAAAAAGATACGGTCAATTAAGAAAACGGAAAAAGATGCGGAAAAGAAATGTCGAGTATTTACTATTTCAAGAATGTTTGCAATCTTTTGCGCTATTCTCGATGAAAAAGTAGACATCAATGCTAATTTACTTGCTCAAATCTCTACCATGTGCCAGCTTGGTTTATTATCTATTGTCGGAGATAACATTACGCAGTTGGATGAAACAAAATTCAAGTGCTGTGCAAGTCACGACTTTATTATCGTTGTAGCTAAAACAGTTGGCTTTGAAATAAAGAATTACTTGAACGTGAATATGGCTTAAACATGCTTTATATACACAATTTTTATGTTCATTTTTAGTTATAGTTTTATGTGTGTGTTTATTTCTAACAGCTTTGCCTAATGATTTATTATACGAAGAGTTCTTAAGTAATAAAGAAAAAAAACTTACGTATTTATGTTAGATATTTATGTTAGAATAAGATTTTATTTATATATATATGAAATATGTAATAGTTTGTAATGTAATGAAATAAATTTAAACTATGAGAAATTTAATTTTGTATGTAAATTGATATGATAATTTGATTTTTTTTTTATTAAAAGTTTTATAAACGCGTATTTATTTAAACATTTCTTTTTTTTCAATGTGTTTATTTAAATGTTTAAATAAAAATATAGTTATCGATTGTGTACATAAGTAATGTAATAACAGTATTGTATAAATAATAATTCATTATAATTTATTAACTGCACAATTATTATTGTTATAATTTTAAGAATTCAATAAAATGGGCGCTATACATATTTGTATGCATATTATTACAGGTTGCTCATTGTTATCCAAATGATTTGAAAACATATCCTCAAGAGATTATCGATATATTACAAATTCATAACATCATACTAGACAATGAAATGCGAATGGTAAGCATAATATACATGGAAATTAAATTATGCTATCAAATATGAATGCATACAAATTATTATTACATTATAATTATATTCTTTACAGACATTTTGTAAAGCGTTGATTCAATTACGCAACAAATCCCTCTTAGAACCTACTGCACTTCTCAGTTTATTTTTTGAACTTTTAAGATGTCAAGATAAAATCTTGAGACAATTCCTCCAAACGCATATTGTCACAGACATTAAAAATATTAATGCAAAGCATAAAAATGCCAAAGTTAATACAGTGTTACAAAATTTTATGTTCTCTATGTTAAAAGATCCTAATATCAGAGCCGCGAAGATGTCTGTGGATATTATGATAGAATTGTATAATAAAAATATTTGGAACGACGTCAAGACTGTCAATGTTATAGCAACAGGTTGTTTTTCGAAAATAACAAAAGTAATGGTTGCTAGTTTGAAATTTTTTTTGGGAACTCATTCGGAAGAAAAAGAAAGTGATAACAGTGATTCAGATGATGAGCCAAGTATGAAGGAAATTATGATGGCTAATAAAGTAAATAAAAAAACGAAGAAACGTCAGAAGCAATTAAAGAAAGCTAAACAATCATTCGTAGTAAGTTTAATATTACAGAATTCATTGTATTTATAAAAAATATAAACCGTAACGTCTAATTTTAATGTACTTTTCAGAAAGCTAAAAAGAAGAAATCTAAAGCGCCGCAATATAATTTTTCAGCATTGCATCTAATTCACGATCCACAGGATTTTGCTGAAAAATTATTCAAGCAGATAGAAAAAAATAATGATAGATTTGAAGTAAAACTTATGACTCTGGATGTTGTGTCTAGACTTATTGGTTTGCACAGTTTATTTCTCTTGAACTTTTATCCATATATACAAAGATTCCTTCAGCCTCATCAACGAGGTAAGATTAATAATATAACATAATTATATATTATTTTAATTTTAATATTGTCTAATTGCAAAATATTTTTAATAAATATCTGTCTTTATTTAATATTTTAAGATATTACTGTTGATTTTCTTGATTGCTATACAAGCTTTATCAATTTTTATTGGTTCTGAATCGTGTAAAAAATATATAGTTTCTTTATTTATGTAATTTTATTCAGATATTATTTTTATTTTTATTTTTTTTCAGAGGTTACGAAACTTTTACAATTTATAGCTCAGGCTTCACATGAATTAGTACCACCTGATATGTTAGAACCCGTTTTGAAGACGTTGGCAAACAATTTCATAACGGAAAGAAATTCTGCGGATGTGATGGCTATCGGGTATATAAATTTATTTTAATAATTTATTTGTTGCGAATACGCATATTGCGTTGCTTATATCTCGCTTATATCACTATTTATAATATATATTTCCAGTTTAAATACTGTACGCGAAATATGTACGCGATGTCCATTGGCCATGAATGAGGATCTACTTGAGGATTTAACACGCTACAAACATTATAAGGAACGTTCCGTTATGATGGCAGCGCATTCTTTAATTGGAACGTTTAGGCGTATAATGCCCAACTTATTACATAAAAAAGACAAAGGCCGTCCTACAGAAGCTAATATTATGATAAGGTCTTCCAAATATGGTGAAATTCGAGCAAGCGAGTTTGTACTAGGAGCAGAAGTTTTATATAATCAATCTGCTAAGAATATTGAAGAGACTAATGATAGTGATGAAGAAGTAAATGAAAACATTCAATTATTTTTCTAATTATTTATTTTTGATAAAAGTTATAATATATAAAAATCTATTCAACTATAGGATGATGACGAATGGATCGATGTAAGTGAAAACAATGAGGAAGAAATCGATAATGGGGAAATCGGCGACGAGGAAATCGGCGACGAGGAAATCAGCGACGAGGAAATCAGTGAGGAGGAAATCAACGACGAGGAAATCGACGAGAACGAATTGACTAGTGAATCGATAAAATCTTCTATTAGCGAAAATAAAGATGATAAAACTTTGACGTCACATAGTGTGAACAATAGTGCGCAGAATACTTGTGAAGCGGATAGTGGAGAACAAAAAATAAATAAAATTTCGCAAAAGAAAAATGCTTTAACAAAGCAAAAAAAGAAAGCACAAAAATTAGAGAAGAAAGCAAAATTTAAATCTGAAAAAAATGAAGAATTAACGGCTGAGAGAAAAACAAAGGCATCTGTGATATCTACAGAAAGATTACTCACGGATAAGGATTTTAGAAAAATTGATGTCGCATTAGCAAAGCAAGACGTAACATACATTAAACGTAGCGTTAAGAGAACGCACGATCAAATAGAGACAGATAAAGGTGGAGAATTGGTAAAACTTAGCGATATAGAAAACATATATAAAAAACGCAAGCATGATAAGGCTGCCCGACAGAAATCTGTTAAGGTACGTATAAAATGTTAAGGATTATTTATGGTTGTAATCTTTAAGAATTGACCAGTCACAGTCGAATGAAAGAGGAATAGTCGACTATGCTTAATCAATTGTTACAAATTATTATAAGTTAACAGATTACGGCCAGTGTAAATAATTCTTTTAATTTGATGTATGAGAATAATGTAGCTCAGCATTATTAAATTTACAGAAGGGGCAAGAAGAACGAGATAAATTCGGTTTTAAGGATCGGCGACAAAATCAATTATGCAGTACCACAAATCGTGAGAAGAGAAAAGGAAAAGCATTTTCAATGTTAAAGCAGAAATTAAGAACAAAAGTAAAGCGATCTTTTAGAGAAAAACAAATAGCTCTTAAAAATCATCTGATAAAGCAAAAAAGAATGAAATAATTAGTATTGTAATTAACTTTTACTCCATATTTTTCTTAATAACAGACATACAATTTGATGTACATATATAATATACAATATAATGTACAATAATGTATATGTATTTTTAAATATATTATATTCGGACTAAAAAGTTAAGATGAACTATGTGTGTGCTTGTAAGCACGTCAGTGCTTTTCTTTATATTTTTATTTTCCTTCTTTTGTAAGTACTACTGAATATCATACTTAATCATACTTCTTCTGTACTACAAATTTTGTCAATTTTGTCAATTTTTATTTTCCTTTTATATAAATACTGAATCATACTTCTTTTTGTCAATTTTGTATACTGTCAATTTTATTAAGATTATATCAACAATTGGTATGATATTTCGTAATTTTCAAAGTTTTATGTAATATAAAAAAAATCTCGTCTCACGTTTATTTGTAAATAACAGAAGGATCGTTACATTGATATTTTTATTCTAGAAATAAATCAAGAGAAATTGTAATTAAATAAAAAATAAGATAGGATAAACTATAAAAAGATTATAAATAAATGAAATAAGTAGAAATTATTAAATTAGATATTGATAGTAACAAAAGTGAGCGAAAATTGTCTAACTTAGCGAATCGAATCTATAAACATTTATATTATGTCTACAATTAGATGTAGAATTCTCTATTGAATATCTCTTTATTTTATTTCATGCCATTTACACAAATTGTTACTTTTACTTTAGAATGAGGAAGGATACAAATATTCTCATACTGAATATACATACATGTACATACTACATGCTAATAGAATATATGTGTATATATATATATATATATATGTATATATATATATATATATATATATATATATATATATATATATAATATAAAGTGAGAGATCACAAGATTTTATATATTTTATACTTCTAACGCGATAGCTCATTTTGAACTTGAATCGGAACAAAAAATATTCGTTTCTTTTGATTGCAACTCGATTTTCTATCAGAATAGTCGATGTTTATTTAATTTTTCTAATTTAATTAAAAAATTAAATATTAAATCCTAATTGATTTTTTTTTCTGCTATATTCATAATTTTCATAATTTTCGAAATTAATAAAAGCAAGGTGCTCCGCTTTTTGGTCCAATTCATTTCAACTGGTTGCCAATCATGTTCGAGGATAAAATGTGTGGCCAATAGTTGTTGATGTAGCATTTGACCATAAAAGGAAAGGAGTAAGAAATGAAGTTGGGCGCTGACAGTCATTATTGTTCGTCTTTACACGCGACTTCTCTTGGATTGTTCTTCCGATTTCTTAGCATCGTCGTTACGAGCAACGTGATTTTGTACTTACGTCGTTTCAAAGTAATAACAATTTCTTTAAAATGTCGACGGTAGCAAGTCCTTTAGCCGTTGGAGGTATCCGACAATCGGGAGCACCGGTGCGAACACAAAATGGTACGAATACTGATCAGCCCATAAAGTTTGGTTATATCGTTTGTCTTTCTTGAAAGATTTTGCGTTTTTTTCTGTCAAAAATCTACATATTCACGAAACAAAATTATAAATATTTATATCGATTCTTGAACAATTAATTGTTACTATCGTTTTGTAGGTTGTACAAAATCGTATCAAGCATTTGGTAATTGAGAATAGTAATCAGGAAATTAATGACTTAACATAGATGTGTTGTACGTGCTTACTTACTGTACATCTATGATTCTATCAATATTAGATTTATTTTGTTTAAAAATGAATGTATGATAAATCTTGATAATAATCTTGATAATAATTAAAGCAGTGCATTCCACTTGATGTTAACAACATTCTTGGAATTATTTCATCCTTTTTTTATTATCGAATATTTAACAAGGACAAATAATTATCATAAACATTAAGTGGAATGTATCCTTAGGAATGTAAATCAACTTTGTATAATATTTAAAAAATTAATTATATAAATAATAAAGTTTATATACCTATATAATATAATGCCTATAAATATATGAACATATTATTTGCTATAAATATGTGAACATATATCTTTTTCAGTTATGGCTGCCTGTGCTATCGCTAATATAGTTAAAAGTTCTTTGGGTCCGGTCGGCTTAGATAAAATGCTGGTCGATGATATTGGTGTATGTATTTAGCTTCTATATCTTTTAAATTATATAAAATATAAAGATTTAAAACAAAATATGTTAATTATGACATTATTATGTTAATTGATATTTTCAGGATGTCACTGTTACTAATGATGGTGCAACTATTTTACGCTTGTTAGAAGTTGAACATCCAGCTGCACGAGTTCTAGTTGAATTAGCTCAGTTACAAGATGAGGAGGTTGGAGATGGTACTACTTCAGTAGTAAGTGATTCATTTATATTTGTGTATTTAATGGAAAATTTATAATTAAATATATATTTAATATAAAATGCGTTATTTTGGAATATAGAATTTTATTTACACTTCAGTATATACAAGCCAAGAAGGGGACTTGGTTTACAGAAGTACTTATTCACACTCACACCTCTCCCACTTTTATCTTACAATTGCAAATCTAAACTATTACTATTCATTCTCTTTAACCTATACATAATCTCTATATCACAGTCTATTATTATTGTCCATATCCCATTTCTTATTTCCTTTTATTTCTATGTAGTATTTCTCTATCTTTACCTCCCTATTCTCCCTTATATTCTTTAACTGTACGTCTCATCCTATCCTTTTTATTTTCTATTGGTCTCATTGCAATGCATTTCCTTAACTTATAAATAGATAATAAATTACCTAAATAACTAATTATAACTAACTATAATATACTACACTGCAATCTTATGCTCACAGCCTTGTTGTCTTATAAAATACTCATTCCTTCTTTACATTATCTTTATCTTTATAATAGTCTATTTATCTTTTCTTTCCTCTTTCCTTTCTTTTTTTTTATTATTTCCTTTTATCTATCCTTCCATAATTTTATTAGCGTTTTTCCTTTAAGTTCACTCAAAAATTCAAAAATCTTCTATCCATAAATTCCTTATCCTTCCCTGATTCTTCAAAACTATCTCCTCGCATTCTTTACCATAATGCTCCAGGTTATCCTCGCTTTCATCACAGAAAAGATATCCTCCCTCCTCTATTCCTAGTTAATATTTATTCTTCTCTTCTCTAAATTATCGCATCTTAATTTAAATAACGCTCTTCTCTCTTCCATTCCATATTCTCCATTCTCAAATAATTTGGCATTCTATTTTCCATCTCCATCTCTTATCTCTTTGTATCTTTTATTATACCTTGACCTGTCTATTCTTTCTCTTTCCCATTGTCTCTGTAAATCCCTTTCCCTATTTATTAAATCTTTTTCAAAACTCATTCCCATGTCTCATTACTTCCCTAGATTGAATTCTTCAACCTATTATAATAAATAATAACCCTCTCTTTCCATATCATATCTATCGTTCCATCATAACTTTGTTTTTCTTCCCAACACTCCCTGACTAAATTACCTGTGTTTCCAGATTTAATCTTTTCCTCATATTTTCTTGCCCTCAAACCCCATCCTACTTTGAGCTTATCCATTCCTAACTCCCTCATAATTACATATCTTGGGGTGCAGAAATATAATTTGAAAATCTACCTGCCGTAGTCTAACATTATTTTTTCTAGTTCATCTTTTTCCTCCCAGCCCCATAATTCCATTCCATATGCCATTATACTTTGTACCAGATATTTAAATAGCATCCATCTTCTATTAAAATCTGCATAGCTTTTCCCCTAAGCCTCTAAGCCACCTTTCTTACTACCATTTTTCCTTTTCTATTTAATATGCCTTTTATAAGCCTCTTTCCTATCTAAATTAAAACCCAAATATTTAAATTTCTACATCTCCTCTAGTTCCTTATTTCCATTTCTCTTTCCTTTTTCTCTCCCTCCCTCCAAACATCATTTTCGTCTTTTCTATGCACAGCTCCAATTTCCTCCCCTCCAAAAAATTTTTTAATGTGTTCATCATATCCTGTAATGCCTCTCTATTATACGCTACTAAAACTAAGTCATCCATATATGCTAATGACTCTATCCTATTCTAATCTAACTCCTCCTATTTCTCTTTTCTCTAATTTATTATCTATGTCCACAATACATAATTGAACAACAATAGACTTATCACATAGTCCTGCCTTACTCCTTTCAGTATTCTGAATTGTTGCATGTATCCTTGCTTCGTCCTTATCTCACCTCCATTTCCTCATACATCTTCTCTATCTTCTTTACCAAATATTCGTTTACACTCTTGCCTCTAAAAGTCTCCCATAGTTTGTCCCTATTCACCTTATCAAAGGCAGCTTTTTTAAATCCGCAAACATTATATTTTTTCCTTCCTTCTTCCTGATTTCTTTCCCTCTGCAAATGCGTCAGTATGAAAATATTATCCGTTGTTGATCTTCCTCTTTTAAATCCAATTTGACTTTCCGGAATCGTACCTTTGTTTCCACCTCCTTTTCTAGTCTATGATATAGATTAGAATCTTATTATTTCTGCATGTATTTTATACACTGTAACGAGATATCCTTGTAATTTGTTACTTTTCCTCGTCTCCTCTTTTGTATAGAGGGACAATTATACTTTTCTTCCAATCTTGTGGCATCTTGCCTGTACTCCACACTTTTTCTAGTTCCACTAGCCTCTTCCGTAAATTTTCACCTACATATATTCAGACTTCCATAGACACGCCTATTCCTGCCGCCTTTTTCTTCTTCATCTTGCTTAAAAATGCGTTATTTTATATTTGAAGGTCATAGTAGCCGCTGAGCTTTTAAAAAATGCAGATGAACTTGTGAAACAGAAGATACATCCAACTTCAGTCATTAGTGGCTACAGACTTGCCTGCAAGTAAATATCTCACTTAATTTTTTTTACCTTTTTATTTTTATAAATCATTTTATTTTTTATATAAAATTAATTGATTAATGTTAATTAATTACATTATTAACAAAAAGATATTGGATATTTATTAGAGGAAAAAAGAAATTGTAATTTATACAACTTACACACGAAATCAATTTCAGAGAAGCATGCAAATACATTCAAGAACATCTTACTGTCAGTGTGGACGAACTTGGAAGAGATTGCTTAGTTAATGTTGCAAAAACATCTATGTCAAGCAAAATTATTGGAGCGTATCCTTTTGTTATTTGCAATCCTCGTTTGCAATTTGTTTTCGATATTTGGTAAAAACAATAATTTAAAATATTTTCTGTAACTAATAATTAGTGATGCCAATTTCTTTGGCAATATGGTAGTTGACGCTGCTAATGCGATAAAAATTAACGATGGCAAAGGAGGATTTTTATATCCTGTTAAAGCAGTCAATGTTTTGAAAGCACACGGAAAAAGTGTTCGAGAATCGATTTTGGTTCAAGGATATGCTTTGAATTGCACCGTCGCATCTCAAGCAATGCCGAAGAGAATAACAAATGCAAAAATCGCATGTCTAGACTTTTCGTTGCAGAAAGCAAAAATGAAGTTGGGCGTTGAAGTACTTATTACAGATCCAGAGAAACTCGAAGCCATTCGTCAACGTGAGGCAGATATTACCAAGGAACGTATTCAGAAGATTCTTGCTGTTGGAACTAATGTCATTCTTTTATCTGGTGGCATTGACGATTTATGCTTAAAGGTATAGTCATATATTTTAAGTGATAAGCTCTAGAGTGCAATATATTTATTTTCTTTCCATAGTATTTCGTAGAGACTAAAACTATGGCAGTGCGCAGATGCAAAAAAGCTGATCTGAAAAGAATCGCTAAAGCTACAGGCGCACAATTTCTAACTTCGCTGACCAATATGGAAGGAGAGGAGAGTTTTGATGCCAGTTTCTTGGGGGAAGCTGCCGAAGTAGTGCAAGAGATGATATGTGATGACGAGCTTATTTTGATCAAAGGGTACATATTTTGCTATTAATATAGTGCAATTAATTCTATAATTTTACAATTCAAGTTAAGCATTGATCTTCTTTGAGAGTTTCATAGTACTACGAAAATAACAAAAAACATGATTTCTTTTTTATTTCAAGGCCAAAAGCACGCACAGCGAGCTCTATTATTTTACGCGGACCAAACGATTATTACTGTGACGAAATGGAACGTTCTATACATGACGCGTTATGCGTCGTCAAGAGAGTCTTGGAAAGCAAGAGCGTCGTAGCAGGAGGAGGTTGCGTGGAGGCTGCACTCTCAATATATTTAGAAAACTTCGCAACATCATTGGTATCATTAAATTCTAAATTTTTTCCAATCAGTTTTTTTTCTTTTCTTTTAAGATATTTATATATTTTTATATTACAGAGCTCCCGAGAACAATTGGCTATAGCGGAATTTGCTCGATCTTTACTAATTATACCAAAAACATTAGCCGTAAACGCTGCACAAGATGCAACCGATCTTGTCGCCAAGCTCCGAGCCTATCATAATTCCAGTATAACAAAACCAGATCTTGTTGACTTGAAGTGGTAAGTTTGTCTTCTTTTTTTTTAGTTTGTCATGCAAAATAAAAAATTAAAATGAATTATATTTATATTTTTGTAGGGTGGGTCTTGATTTACTCGTGGGAAGTATAAGAGATAACAAAAAAGCAGGCGTGTTAGAACCAGCCATTTCAAAAATTAAATCTTTGAAATTTGCCACTGAAGCAGCCATAACCATCCTTCGAATCGATGATATGATTAAACTAGATCCCGAGCGTTCGAAAACTAAATCTTATCAAGACGCCATGGAAGCCGGTGAATTGGAAGATTAATATCAAAATGTGCATTTACATATTATGTTGAATACAATGCGTTTATACGAAAGAAATGTAAAAGATTTGTAAATGTTTCATTGCGTATATAAATATTACACAATAATAAAGATTTAAAATCTTGCTGCTCGTATATTGCATGTAGAACTTCAATTTGCGCACATATAAAATGCCGATAAAGCTTAAGAAATAAAATATTAAATATTAATAAAAAATAATAAAATATTAAAAAGCTTAAGAAATAAAGTTATTTCATAATATAAATGTTACACACAAATTAACATGATTGGAAGCTTGTAAGAAACAATGGAAATTATATCCTGTGACTCTACTTATAGCAAGACAAATTTATAAACCAAAAATAAGTAACCTAATCTAATCTCTCTCTGCTTGTGTCCGAGCGTGATTTCTCTCATATGCCTATGGTGCGCACGCTGATTGTACACAAGTTCATATGAGATCTATAGTTTAACGATTCTGAAACGTTTGTTAGAGAAGTTCTTTTGGCAAAGATTCTCAACGGTTTGCCATTACCTCCAGAGAGGATACGAGCATATAATGAAAATATTTTTTTTTTAATGCCGCCGAGAATCGAATCCGGGATCTCTAGCATTGCAAACCAGTGCGCTGTTTGCTTTGCCACGCTCGCTCCCATATAATGTTACACTGATTACATTAATATCATAACAAAATATGATATTTGTGTTAAAAAGAATGTAGGAAAAAATATGTAGGAGAAATGTTTAATTTTGTATTTATTACTAAAACTAGGATATTTTTAAACTTACATTTCTTTGAGTTATATGGAAAGTTTTGTAGTTAACCATAGTATTTACAGTATCGTGAAAATGTATTTCATACTGTGTATGCTAATTATACCAATCTTATTCAAAGGTCTGTAATTTAACAATCAGTATGATTAAAGCATATGTATTATGCACGTATATTATAAATTCATTTCAGATAAAAATATAAAATATTATTATATAAATATATAATAATATGTAATATATACTGTTATATAAATAAGAATCAATATTAAATTTGTGTCACTCTTCATAAAATTGTGTTTAACATACAAATCCTACATGCGGTAATAAAAAAATGTGAATATTTTGTTATAGAATATTTAAAGTAATAAGTTTTAAGTTTAGACATTGAATATTTTCCAGTAAAAACAATAAATCATTTCATTCTTGTTTAATGTTGATAAATAACAGGAATATAATGATTCATTATGTTACTCTGTCCTTGCTGGAAAATACCTATTTTCTAGCATCACGTATGTGTAAAAGAATAATTATAAAGAAACGCTTCTATTAACTTATAAATTATTATCTGATATATGTATCTGACAGTTCATTAATGGAAAATAATGGAGAATAACAGTTTTAAGTATTATATGATATGTATGTTTAATAGGTATGTCAATATCGTTTATAAATGATGTTACATATAAACGATATTTATTTTTCTCAATAAACATGATACGTTAAATAGAAGTTATTTACAATATATTTGTTACATCGTGATATTTAACTAATTTTAAACTTAATGACACATTATGAAATCATTTTTTACAATCATATTTTAATGATTTGTTTTGTCTTGATTATATATGCTTATTTACAATGTAAACTCATCATCTTATTGCCAAATTTTAATAACAAATATTTAGTCCATTAAAATATGTATTGTTTGTGTTTTTGTAACATTATTGTACATCATAAGATAGATATACAAGTACAACAATAAGTTATCAAATAATTTTCTTTGATAATTTATAGTACACACACTACTTTCTTTCCGAAAAGTTCGTATGTTAAAATTTTATTGAGGTACTCATCCACTTGATATCTTGTTAATAAATTTTTTAATATATTTGAAGAAAGATACAAACAATAGATATAATAGCAATTTTAATCAGTATGATTTCAAATGATATAAATGAATTAAATTATAAAAAAAAATTTACAAAAATTCAATAGCTTTTGCTTTTTCCATACATATATGAATAGAAAATATATTTTTCCTGATAATACATAAAATTATTATTCAAATACTTAAATTGACTTTTCCATTAATAACTGCTTGAATTATAAATAAATGTGTATATAAGTACTATAAATAAATTCCCGAAAAAATTAGTTCCTGAATATTATATATTGAAAATCTAGAAATATCTAATTGCGTTAATATTGTATTAAATATTTTTAAATAAAAATCGATATATAATTATATCAAAATTTATAAATGTCACGTCAAGAGTGTACCTGTAGTTTTGGACCTTTTGCAATGTATAGATTTAAGTTATTAATACATATGTTGTAAAATATTCTTTAGTTATTTACTATGTTTATATACAAACCCTGTTCGGATTGATGAATAATGTAAGACATAATCAATTTCTAAATACAAAAATTTAATATGATTAAAAATTTATTTAAATAAAAAGCAGTCAATGATGTATGTATGTGTGTGTGTGGAAAACGGAATGCAACGTGATTAATATTCACAATAACTAATATTCATTATGCATCTTTCCAAGACAGGGAATCCAAACAAATAAATAATCATCAGATATTTCCTCATTTCTCACAAACCATCCTATGTTTAAAATCAACGAATCTTTTCAATTTAAGATAATTTCGGATTAATTTGGATTTATTCATGAAAAATGTGAATGTTATTTTGATATTGTATGTATAATTGTTAACGTCCTTTCTTTATCGAGAAAGATACGCGAAGTTTTATAATTGAGAG
>Ga0157364_1000154_pt1 | contig 34294 bp, 29 predicted proteins | sample AttsexASBM2_FD_111476 | JGI IMG/M metagenome (GOLD analysis project Ga0157364, IMG submission 111476) | Fungus gardens microbial communities from leaf cutter ant in Ribeirão Preto, State of São Paulo, Brazil - Atta sexdens ASBM2 | ecosystem: Host-associated > Fungi > Mycelium > Unclassified ...
AAACAGTTGAGAATTGGAAGCGGAAAAAGATTTGTTCTGGACAATAAAAAGACCATCATTGACGAAGGAAAGAATGGAAATTGGGAGATTGAGATTTTTAAATCTTTTTTCCAAAATATAAATAAGAGGAGAAAGATATAAAGTGGAAAGAATAGGGGATAAAGCGGATCCTTAACCCACTCCTATATTGACCATGAAAGAAGGAGAGATAAAATCGTTCCACAAATATTTAGTACTTCTTCAGACTAAATAGTTTGCGAAGAAATTAGTGACTTTAGGATCCAAACCAGCTTTTTCCAGGATAAAAACGAGAAGGCAATGGTTTAGAGAAGGAAAGAATTGTGAGATGTCAAAAGCGAGGGTATTAGTGGATTTTCCTTTAACCCAACCAGATTGAACGATATGAGTTAGCGCAATGCCAGCGTCGGCAGTGGATTTGAATTTTAAACCATCTAGTTGACAAGGGTGAATAAAATCGTTGGCCGCAATAGTAAATTGAAGTCTCTCGGCAATAGCTTTTTCAATGAGTTTGCCAAGTGTGTTGAGAAGGACGATGGGATGAAAAGCTTTTGGATTATCGTAAGATTGCTTGTTTGGTTTAGGGATGACAACAGTGGTAGAAATCTTGAAATATTCAGACCAATGCCCTAAATTGATACAAGCATCAGCGATATTGATGATCTTTGAAAGACAATCGTTGTTCGTAAAGATGAGCTTCCAATGGCACCAAGACATTTTATCAGGGCCTGGAGCTGAAGAGTCAGTACATTTGAGGATGGCTGTCTTGAACTCATGACTGGAGAAAGGGCATCATGATTGGCACGGTTTACGCTCGATTTCATTGAGAATATTGACGTCGACTTGACGGTAGAGAGCGCTGTTGAAGGAGTTATAGAGAGCGTTCCATAAACTATCCAACAAAAGGCAAGGAGAACCATTGAACTTGATCGCTTCAGTTGCGGGGAGCCTTCTTTTCTTGACCCAATTCATTAACTCCCAAGGGCCGCATCTACTATTAGCAATCTCGAGAATCTTATTATCAAAGAACGAACTTAAGGTTTTCAACGCTATCAATATTCGAAATATTGAGAACTTGGAGATTCGAAATAACGTCTTTGATGAAATCCTTTTCCTGATCGCTTCCAGGAACGACAGAGAGTTTGGTTGATTGAACGATTTTGTCGCCAATGGGGATATCGGTTGTAAGCGGTGCATAATCAGAAGATAGGCAATAGTCGGGAAGGATGAAATGGCGATCCAGTTCAGCAGAGCCGCAATGCAGAAACATCAAGTCGATGACCAAATTAGACTCTCCAACAGTGTCCGAGAATCTAGTAGGGCCAGGATTAATAGGAGTTGATAGCGAAAGATCAAAAGAGTCTGCAACCATAATTAGATTGTCGCTGATAAAAGAATGAAAAGGGAAAGACGGATTCCAAAGATTGTCTCTAATATTGAAATCGTCTGTCATGAGAAGAACATTATTAATGTTGACTTCAGTATCCTTGAGATACTTTAAAGCCAAATGTGAAGAATCAGAATAAACATTTAAAATGTAATGGCAAACTCCATTGTTAGTGAAAGAAATAATGTTAATGTCATGATGGTCGAAAATATCCTTGCGAAAGAGGAGTCGAAGAGAGCTAAGACAAATATTAACATAAGAAATGACTCTTGGGAAATCATTTTTATCCTTTGGAATTCTTGTAAATGCGATCCAATTGGGGTGGTGGCAAGAACCAATAAGTGGCTTGCCTTCGCAGTTAGAGGAGCAGGGAATTTTCCGAATTTCAGACCAAGGCGGTTCTTGGATGAGTAAAACGTCGAACTAAGAGTATGATTTGAGGATGGTATTGGTGATAAGGGAGTTCTTTCGAACATTTTGAGAAAAAATCTTTAGATTTCGGATAATTATTGAGTGTTCAAGCCGTTCGCTCCAGAACGGATGGAGGTCGATCTGTTTTCACGGATCTCAGCGTACTTCTTAACGTGCCACTCTCTGTGGAATCGATGTTTCCAAAATGGACATGTGCTGGAATTGGCTTGGTGATTCCTTTTACAGTTGGAACATTTGAAGGAATAGGGGCATGGTTCGCCCTTCTTGGTCTCTAATCTAGGAGGGTTGATTTTATTGTTAGCTTTGCAACACCAACCGAATTCCCTGTGGTGTTCTGATTTGTGTGGGCTGTTGCACTTGACGCATTTAGCTCCTTGAATGCGATACAAAAAGGTGGAGTGTCCCCACTTCCAGCAATTCTTACACTGGGGAACTCCCAGATTCATATTTGCACCTCTAATTGTGGCGATGTAATTGCCCACATTGAAGCACCTGTTAATGAGAAGTTTAGCATTTTTCCCACTTTGAACATTCCAGATGTCTATCCAAACAATGGCCATATCAGACTTAGGAGAGACTTTAATAACTCTCGGTTTAGACGCGAGGGAGATGTTGTCGAAAATATGATTTTGCTTGAGGATGGTTTCGATGTCAAGAGAAGTAAGTTTCTCTATGGAGTTGGAATGAGGGAAGAAAGGTATGCCAATAATTTTCAGGTATGATTTAGACATGGGGAGTCTTGAGTTTTCGACTTGAAGCGAGTTAACATCATTCGAGTTTTTGATATAGTTGTCAATAATAGACAGGTCAGACTGTTGGCCTATCTTGTTGGTGATGATGATTATGCCAGTAGAGTCAGAGCGGATATAGTCGACTAGAACTTCAGTCTTGGCGTTACAGAGTTTTCTATTAATGTTAGCGATGTAAAGGGACGAGTTTTTCATGAAGGAAGATATATTGTCAGTGCTCATCGGAATAATGATGTATTTTCTAGAAGGACCTTTAGTAGTCGACTGGATTCGAGGTTTCTGTTGGTTTTTTCTGTTAACAATACTGTTTACCTGATCAATTTTCTTGGCGTTCAGGGCGGGAAATGTTTCTTTGATTTTCAAGACATCAGATGTTGAAGTCGGCGACTTGGAGGCTTGGGCATATGATTTGTTAGATTGAGAATTAAGAGAACTGTTACCATTGTTCTTCTTGTTATTCTCGGGTTTATTGGAATGGAAGTATTTAGAGATAACGTTTATCTCTTTCTTGGATTTGGCCAGAAGAGGGGGAGGAGACGGAGTTTTGTTGATCGTGACCAGAATAGATTTGGGAGAATCCTTTTTTGAATTACCATTGGTAAGGGGAATACGAGAAGTGAATTTCGACGATATTTTCGACCTAAGCGTATTAGTTTTGCAGTCAGTGTATAACGCATCCTACTTAGACACATAAACGGATGAGATGAAATTCCACATTACATCTCCCATACCATCAAAATCGCTGAGATTATTTGCCTTGTTACCATCAACTTGTTTACCTTGGATATATTTGGCCAAGAAGTTGAGCGAAACTTTAATATTCTTGGCGTCCGATGGAACTATGAAGTGAAATGGAGTAGAAGGATCCACTCCACAGTTCGGGCTCAGTAGGAGTTTGTGGATTGTAAGGAAGTTGTACATTGATGATGTCGTCCTCATGGAGGCCGTTAGGTGGGGTAGTCTCATTGCTAGCGTTTGGAGACCTCGTGTTGTTCAGTATGTTGGCCACCTTGCCAATCTACAGTGTCTTCTCCTGCTCTGTCTCGTAAGACAGTTCAGAACTTCTGTTTTCCATGTTTTCCGCTACAGGAGCATCGTCTAGGTCCATATCCATTTGGTCATGATATGGAGTGGAGCGACCAGAGGACACCATATGAATGAATAGAGGGTAAGGAACTTCGCCCTCGTACCTCGTTGTTGTTAGTAAGGACGCGTCCTGACTGATTGTCCATCCCTATGCTTATTTCAGAAGGCATAGCTGGTAAAAGATTCTTGAAATTTGGTTCTGTTGTTGAGTTACTGAGGGTAGAAAAAGAAAATGGCAATTTATTCGCTGACTTTTCAATAGGCGCTACCATACAAGATAGTGGTAAGAGGAAAAGAAGCGAAATATTATAACAATTATTAGCTAAATTTTTATATACTTTTATATAATATATAATTATATATATATAATAGTTTGTAATAATTAAATATAACATTAATTATAAAATAAATATATTATAACTATACTTTTTAACTTATTTTTTTAAAATTTTTCTATTATTTTTTAAATTTATAATATTTAAGTATATTATAATATAAAAATATTTAAAAAAAATACTAGTATAATAAATGAAAATAACTAATAAGAAAAAAATAATTAAAAAACTTTAATATATTTATATAACTAACTTTTAAAATAAAACTTATATTAGTTTTTTATTATATAACTTTTTAATAATATATTATTTTTTTAAGTTACTTAATTACTTTAATAATAGTATTAATAAAAAAGAAATATTCTTAAAAGAGTTATATTAAAATTAAAAATAATAAATTTGTTTTTTTATTTTTATTTTTTCATTTTTAATTTTAATTTCTTATTTTTAAACTTAATAAAGAAAGAATATAATTATATTTACAATATCAAATAATATATAATATTATATAAAATAATAATCTTTATTTATATAACTCATAATATTTAAAATAAGTTAAATATAAAATATATACAAATAATATATTAGAAATATAAAATAAAAATATTTATATTAAAAACTTTGTTGAGTTTTCTTATATTAACTAATATAAAGTTCTTTTTTTTACTTAAATACTTGAGTTTAAGTTATAATATTAGAACTTAATTTTTTTTCTAAAATTGTTTAATATTAAGCCTTTTTTTACTTAGTATTTTCAACTAAGAAATAATAATATTTTTTAATCTAAGAAAAACAACTAAATAATAATTACTAAAGTACTCAGACTATTATCTAGATATACTTATTGTTTAATTGAGTAATTAGTAATATAATCTTAGTTTTAACTTATATATTATGTTCATTATTTGTTATATAGTTATAATTTTGTATAATAAGATATTAGAAAAAACTAACTAATATTTTAGTTAAAGAAGTGAAAAAATAAGTGTTAGAAAATTTCTTAATCAGTTCTTAGTCAATTCCTAAACTAAATATCATAAAGTATTTACTTGATTTTAAATACTAAGTTTGTAATCAAAACTATGGTTAGAAATTAATAATATAAAAAATAAATAAAATACAAAAAATTAATTTAAACATGAATAAGTAGAGTAAAGCTATTTATTATTAATATAAATTATTTATCTATTATGTAAATAAGATAGTAATATATTAAAAACTTTTTGTTAAGTTTTCTTATAATTTTCACTTAACATTTTATTGAAAGATTTGCTTATTGTATTACTATTAGTTTTTATAATTAGTGATTATTACAATATAAAAGTATACTTAGATATAGTTAGAATTTTGTCTAGAAATTAGAAAGTAGATATTTTAAAAATTAGTCTATAATATAAAGAAGTATTTAGCTTAAGAATTCTTTCTTTAAAAATATCAAAATATAAACTCAATTAAAGTAGTAGTTAATAAAGTAATAAACAGATAGCTAGTAAATTGTATAAAATAAAATTAGTCAAAAATCTACTAGTCCTTACAAAGATTTTAATAAATTTAGTATTACAAACTTTATTTAGTTTGTATTTTTGCAACTAGTTTTTATAAACTAAGTTATATTAAAAAGCTTCAAATAAAAGTTATCTGCACATATACAGGATGTATAAAAATAACAACAAACAACTGAGATATCAGATCATCAATAACTGTAAAATCTTTATTTACTAATATTTCATAAATAGATTTGCATGATCAAACTTATATTGAAAAATATTTATCAATATATCTTATAATAATAAGTATTTATAAAGATACAAACATATTAATATAGTAACATAATTAGTTATCTTCTAAAATTAGCCTAACAACTATTATAATAAATAAAAGCTTTTATTAAATACAAGTTTTGATCATAATTTGAAAATTAAACTTTAGACTTAACAATATTAATTTATATTATTTTTTATCTTTTTTTTTTTTTTTTATTCAACAATTTATTATACGGAGCACGTAAGTAGACTGTGGTAGCAACTTTCGTAACTACATACATAAGATAAGAGCCAACATGACAGAAAGGAGAAAAAGAAAAAGAAAAGAGAAAGAAGAAAAGACAAGAATCAAACTAATCGTCGAGTAGAGAAGAGGAAAAAGATACAGAGCTATTTAAATAGAAGATAAACTGTCTTGGAATGCGAATACACTCGGATTAGCGTTCAAAAACATAACAAAATATTTCAATGTGTCTCTTCTAGAGTTCCAATACCCGTTGAACCTCTTGCAATCATAGAGAATATGTCTCCTTGACTCGATTGGATACTCGTTACATGGACATGAAAATTCCATGTTAGGGAAGAATCGAAGTCTGTACTCTCCGATGGGCGCATGATTAGTAATTGCTCTGGTAGCCCAAGCACATAGCGAATTAGAGTGACCAACTAATTGTAGCCATGGGCCACCTTTGGCGTAGGAAGGTTCGACAACATTGAGATCGTTGTCGAGTAGTTTGAGAAAGTTTTTGCCCTTCCCTTCAGATGCTTGGAATGTCATCTTCCAAAGTTTAATGATTTCATTGCTGTCGGACTTCTTGCAGAATTCCCAAGAGATTTTGCTTGGGTAGAAAGGCGTAATCACAAAGGACTTGGAGTCTTTGTCTACATCGTGGTGGAATCTTCATTTGAGTCTGCTAGGACATTCCCAGAACTCAATAGAATTGGAGTCGTTAGTAATGAAGAAACTCCGCAAATTGTTGAGAATTGCAGCAGAGTGAATTTGGAATGAATGAGATCCAGTATTGAAGATTTTCTTGGCCACATGAATGGAGTCCGTAACGACGACGATTTTGGAGACATTATTCAACGAGCATGCTTGGTTAATGCCACATCTTATTGCGAATAACTCCGCTTCAGAACTCGTTACAAAGGAGGCATGATGGACAGTTTTGATAAGAGGACGATTGGCTGAATGAATATGCGAGATGGATGTATCAATATCATTCTTGATGCTTGCATCGGTTATAACCAAGGCAGTGTTTGGGTCTGAAAAGTATAACCATTTCGTCAAGTTCTTGTGTGCGATGATTGTTTTTTTCTTTTTCTTTTTTATTAGCTAAATTAAAAGAAAAATGATTAGAAAAATTGTCAATAATACAATGACCTGGAGTAAATTCAGGATCGAGAGGAGAAAAAGAAGGAAAAATTCCATAAGATTTGAATTTCGAATCGATAAGATGGCCTTTGGTTAAAACTTTTTGTCGATTGGTCAAAGAGCCCATGTTGTGACGATTGAACGAGTTGGACTGATAAGGAGAGTCATCCAACAGGTTGTTCAAAATGTGATTTTTCGGAAGCTTGAAAGGACAGATTTGAGACCTTTTAGTGATTTTTTGAAGATGAGATTTGACTGGAATTAGACCAGCCACCGCTTTAATTCCTTCTAGAGGCAATGTTTTGAACACCCCCAGTATCCAGATAGCAGCTCTTCTTTGCATCTTGTTGAGAGCTTTCATGTGATAAGACATCGGGGCTCTGTTGTAGAACCATAATTGAAAGCCATATAAGGCTATCGGGAGAGTACAACATCTATATAGAAGACGTTTTTGAAGAGGGTTGATGCCTCAAGACGAATTTCCAAGGAGCTTTATGCACTTGACTGTAGATATTGCTTTGTTAGCGTAATGGTCGATATGCTTGTGGAAAGATAGTTTTCAGTCGAAGATAAACCCCAAATATCTCCATGAGTCTTTGGGTCGTAATGTTGGTCCCCTGAGTGGAGAAAGATCCAAGGGAGGAGGATTGAACCGCCTTGAGATCTACTGAAATGAAAAATTTCAGTTTTGGAATGTTCGATAACGAGACCAAAACTGTCAAGAAGTTTAGAAAGAATATTATAACTGCAAAAAAGATGCGAATTAGACATATGGAAAGATTTGTCTTGAACAATGAAAAGACCATCGTCGACAAAAAATAGAATAGAAATCGGAATATTGAGATTTTTAAACCTATTTTCTAAGATAAAAAGAAGAGGAGAAAAATAGAGCGAAGAAAGAATAGGGGATAACACAGAATCTTGTCCAACCCCGACGTTTACTTCAAATGGAGAAGATAAGAAATTGTTCCAAAGATATTTCGTACTTCTTTGAGTTAGATAATTTGAGAAGAAAGAAACAACTTTAGGATCAAGACCAGCTTTTTCAAGAATAAGGACGAGAAAGCAGTGGTTCAAAGAAGGAAAAAATTGGGATATGTCGAAAGCTAAAGAGCTAGTAGCTTTTCCCTTGGCCCAGCCTGACCAAACAATGTGGGTAAGCGTGATACCGGCATCTGCAGTGGATTTGAATTTAAAACTTCCAAGTTGGCTCGGATGGATGAAGTTGTTGGAGGCAACAGTGAATTGGAGTCGTTCGGCAATTACTTTTTCTATGAGTTTGTCTAGAGTGTTGAGGAGGACGATTGGACGAAAGGCCTTCGGGTTATCGTATGATGGTTTGTTTGGCTTTGGTATGACAACCATGGTTGATATTTTGAAATATCTAGGCCAATGTCCGAGGTTAATGCAGACATCTGCAATATTAATGACATTGGAAAGACAGGCATCATTCTTGACAATGATTTTCCAATGATGTCATGTCAGCCTATCTGGTCCAGGTGAAGATGAGTCGGCACATTTGCTAATTGCTGATAAGAACTCAGATCTAGAAAAGGAACCCCAATTCTGAGACGGTTTTCGTACAAGTTCGCTAAGAATTTCAATGTCAACTTGGCGATGAAGCACTGTGTTGAAAGTATTGTGTAGAGCGTTCCATAGACTCTCGGGAGTGAGACAAGGGTGATCGTTGTGTTTAATAGCCTCAATTGCAGGAAGTTTTCTCTTCTTGACCCAATTCATCAATTCCCATGGGCCTCGACTCTTGTTCGCGATTTCGTGGATTTTATCGTCAAAGAACGTTCGCTTGGCATACTTGACCGCTAGTTTGAAAGACTTCCAGTTTTTGCAACTTCTCTCCGACTTGTATGTACTGAGAGCATTTCTACACAATTCTGACCACCATTGCTTGGAATGCTTGGAGGATCTAGATTTCTTAGTATTTTTGAACCACATTTGTTCAATAATTACGCTGAGTTGATTGACAATCTGATCAAGTTCGTTGATGTCTTCGATATTAGATGTGTCCAATTTGCTGAAATTTGAAATAAGATCCTTGATGAACTCGGTATCCTGTTCGCTGTTTGGGGGTATAGCGAGTTTGGATGTTTGAATGGTTTCTTCAAGGATGGGGATGTCGATAATGAGAGGCGTGTGGTCTGAAGAGAGACGCCGTTCAGGTAATATAGAGTGATTGTCCAGTTCCTCAGAACCATGCCGGAGAAACATAAGGTTGATAATGGAGTTCGATTCTCCAGCAGTATCTGAAAATCTAGTGGGACCTGGATTAGTCGGAGAAGAGAGAGCAAGGTCGAATGAATCTGCTATCATAATGAGATTGTCACTAATAGAAGCATGAAACGGGAAAGATGGGTCCCATAAACTGTCTCTGATGTTAAAATCGCCCGTCATAAGGAGAACATTGTTGATATTGACTTTAGTATTCTTAAGATACTTTAAAGCCGAATGCGAAGAGTCAGAATAGACATTCAAAATATAATAACAAATGCAGTTGTTGAAAAAGGAAACGAGACAAATGTCGCGATGATCAAAAATGTCTTTACAGAGAAGAAAATGCAGAGAAGAAAAGTGAATATTAATATACGTGATAACTCTTGGAAAGTCATTAGTGCTTGAAGATGATCTTGCAAAAGCGGTCCAATTCGGGTGATGGCAGGTGCCTATTAAGGGTTCCCTGTCGCAGTTTGTAGAACAGGAAATTTTCCGAATTTCAGACCATAGAGGTTCTTGGATTAGAATAATATCGAAATGATTTTGAGTTTCGAGTATTGTGTTGAGGATGAGGGAGTTCTTACGAATGTTTTGCGAGAAAGTCTTAAGGTTGTGCACAATCATAAGTTGGGATTGGCGTTCACTTCGGAACGAAGCGATTTCGACCTGTTCTCACAGATCTCAGTATACTTTTTAACATGCCACTCATGATTGAATCGATGTTTCCAAAATGGACAATGGACAGAGTCAGCTTGGTGATCTCCTTTACAATTAGAGCACTTGAACGAATGAGGGCAAGGTTCACCCTTCCTGGTTTCAAGTCTAGGAGGATTAGTTTTGTTGTTAGCTTTACAACACCAACTGAACTCTCTATGATGTTCCAACTTGTGAGGGCCGTTACATTTAACACATTTTGCTCCCTGAATCCTGCACGACAGGGTGGCATGACCCCATTTCCAGCAATTCTTACAAAGCGGGACGCCAGGGTTCATGTTTGTACCTCTGATGGTGGCGATGGAGTTTCCTATATTGAAACACCTGTTAATGAGCATTTTCGCATTCTTGCCGCTTTGAACGTCCCAAATGTCAATCCAAACTAGAGCCATATCTGATTTCGGGGAAACTTTGATAACTCTCAGTTTTGAAGTGAGAGAAATGTTATCGAATATATGGTTTTGTTTGAGTATATTTTCGATATCATTCGAGGTAAGTTTTGTTTGGTGGTCTAAATAGGGGTAGTATGGTATACTGATAATTTTCAGGTATGACTTGGACATGGGAAGGCGAGCATCTTCAACTTGAAGAGAATTGACGTCGTTAGAGTTTTTGATGTAATTGTTAATTATAGACATGTCCGATTGTTGGGCTACCTTGTTGACAACGACAGAAATACCTGTGTTATCAGAGCGAATATAGTCAACTAAGACATCAGTTTTAGCATTCCGTAAGGATCTGTTGATGTTAGCCACATACAATGACGAATTCTTCATGAAAGCTGATACGTTATCACTGCTCATAGGAATGATGATGTGTTTTCTCGATGGTCCTTTGGTTGTCATTTTGATGCGGGGTTTTGCCTTAGTTTGCTTATTGACGATATTGTTTACTTGATCGATTTTCTGAGCATTCAAAGAGGGGAATGCTTCTTTGATTTTCAGAACTTCAGAAGTGTTAGCTGACAGTTTGGACACTTGAACGTAAGATTTCCCAGAGCTTGGTTTGGAGGACTGGTTGTTACTTTCGACCATGTTTTTCTTAGAGTGAAAGTATTTTGAAATGGTGTTGACCTCCTTTTTGGACTTGGCTGGTAAAGGAGGAAGAGGAGGGGCCTTGTTGATAGTGACCGGGGTTGGTTTGGAAAGGTCCTTTTTGTTGTTGCCATTCGATGTTGGAATTCTTGGAGTAAACTTGGACGAGATTTTAGCCCTGAGAGTGATAGTTTTATTGTCAGTATATAATACGTCCCATTTGGCCCCATATACCGCTGAGATGAAGTTCCAAATGGCATCTCCTATGCCATCGAAATCACCGAGATCATTTGCCGTGTTACTGTTTACCTGTTTGTTGAGGATATATTTGGCCAAGAAATTAAGGGTGACCTTGATGTTCTTGGAGTCCGACGCAAAATATTCTATTGATCCGTGAAGAGAAATGGGGTAGAACAACCCACTCCATAGTTTAGGTTCCATAGGGGCATGGAAATCGTACGGGATTTGGATGTTGATGGTGTCATCCTCATGTTGAACATGTGTTGAACTTGCCTCATTGTTGCCACCCAGGGGCCTCGTGGGTACCTGCTGGTTAGCCACCATACTAACCCTGATAGCTCTTTCTTGTTCTGTCTTGTAAGACAGTTCGCGACTTTTGATATTAGATTCTTCAGATTAGGGTACTATATCCATATCCATCCTTTCATGGTAAGGAGTTGCACGACCAGAAGAAGCTAAAGATGATTCCCTAGAAGAATTAGTAGAAGACAAGGGATTTCACCCTCGCTCTTCAGAGTTGATAGTAGAAGATACTCCTGACTGAATGTCCATCCCTATGTCTATTTTGTTAGACATAGGTGGTAAAGAGGTATTGAAGTTTGAAGCTGTGTTTGATTTGCTGAAGTGTGTAGAAAAGAGAATTTATTCGTTAACTTTCCAATAGGCGCTACCATACAAAATGATGGTAAGAGGAAAAGAAGTGGCCTGTATTATTTATTATCAATCTTTATCTTTTATTATTTATATTAATTTTAATTATTATTATCATCATTATTAAACTTCTAAATTACTTTTAAACCTCTGAGAATATATTTAAAGTTTAAATATCATAAATAAATAAGTAATATCAGCTTTTCTCTTTTACTCTTATATGTTAAAGTTGTAAGTAATAATAGACTTTATTTTTATTTATTTTCTTTTTTTTTATTTTTAATTTTTATCTTTTTTATTTTGGTTTTTATTTTTATTTTTATTTATTTAAAACTTAAATAAAGAATGTAATATATTATAAACTTAAAAACTTGAAGTTGTTTAAAAGTAAAAACTTTGTATTAAAATAATATAAAAGAACTTAATAGAATTTTAAGTATAAACTAATTTATCTTATATATTATAAGCCATAATCTATATATATATTATAATTATTCTATTTTAATTTTCTTAATATTATATATTTGTATAATAGTTATAACTGTAATTTATAATATTATACTAATTTTAATCTTTAGTCTTAAAATAAGAAATAAAATAAAAATAAGAAGAAAAATAAACCAAGATTAATTTTAATAATTATAATATATATTCTTCAAAATAGACTTAGTTTAGTGTAGTATAAACTAATAGTCTAATATATATAAATAGAATATATTATACTTAGAAACTTTATTAAGTTTTTTTTATATTACTTAATATAAAAGTATATTTTTTTATCTTACTTTAAAAACTTAAGTTATAACATTATATATATTTTTTCTCTTCTAGATCTTTTCACTATGTTTTAGACCTATGATATTATATGATATAATTTATTATATAACTGCAGTGTCATGTATTTCTTTATTATTTAAAAGAAAAATAAAAGAAAATAAAAATAAAAATTGTTAACGTTCAAACATCTTATAATATTAGTAAAATAGTTATAGCTTTTAATAAAATAATAAACAGAACAACTAGTTACTTTACAAGTATAGTTAACAACTAATTTAAAAAGAATAAAAAAAGAAAAGAAAATAACTTTAAAAATTTGATAGAAATCCAGAAAAGATAGTGAAATTTATAATAATATGTAAGCTTTATATTAAAATAAAAGTAAAAGAAAAAATAGTAAAAAAATAAGTATAGTAAATTTTAATGTATATAAAAATAATTAGCAAATATATAAAAAGAAAACCATATTAGTAAATCTAAAATTAGAAGATTAAAAGTTTGTATTAGTAAAAGATTTGTTAATAATATTAAAGAAAAAGCTTAAAAAAGAAAACAATAAGTTAATAAAAATAACTAAATTTAAATAAGTTAAACAAGATTTTTAGACTATGAATAAATTTGTTCAAATATTTAGATAAATAATAAAAAGTATTATGATATACTTTTAAACTTTATTTTTTTAATAGAATTTTATTTTTATTTTACAAAGTTTATTTTTTTTGTTATAACTTTAATTTTAGTTTCTTTTATTTAGTGATAGAGAATTATATAATAAATGTATTGTAATTATATTATATGAGATGATATTATAAATCTAAAAAATTCTAATACAATGATAGCAAAAAATATAACTATAACATATTTATTTTATAATTAGAATATAATAGTATAATAGTATATATTATAATAATTATTGAATTTTTCTTGTAAATTCTAATATAAGAATGATAGAAATATACTAGTTTTATATAAGTTTGTATATTTTTGTTATCATTAGTATTAGCTGTTATAATAAAAAGAAAACAATAGAAATGAAAAAAGTAATAGAAAAATTTAAAATTTAAAATAAAGAAAAAAAATAAATCTATATTTTCAGAAAGAAAGTGAATAAGAGAATATTAACAAGAAAAATGTAAGATCATATTATAAAAAATTTATATTAAGAAAAAGAAAAGTGTATCTATTATTAAAAAAAAGAAAAAAATATATAAGTTTATAAACAAACAATTAAAAAAAGTATATTTAACTTTTAAAGTTATTTCAAATAATATTAGTATTTTTTATAGAGAAAAAAAATAGTAAAAAGTATATATAAGAAAATAAGCTTTTTTAAGACTTTTTTCTTTTATATTATTTAGCCAATCTATGTTCTGTAATTTTTTTCTATATCTACACTCATTTATTTATATAATTTTCCATATTATAAACTTTTTCAAACTATATACTAATATTCCTAATTATTTAGACATGTTATCAAACTTTTTTTTATGCACTTCTTTGCTTTTTTAAAGTCTTTCAGTATTATTTATATATTTAATTATTTGCTTTTTCATGTTCTAAAAATACCTATTAAATATTCTAGTACTCTTTCATTTTAGTTTTTCTATTTTTAATTACTTAAGTATTATTATTTCTTACTTATGTAATTAGAATTCTAATATATTAGAATAAACTTATTAATATATAAAGTAGTCATTATCTTCAAAAATTCTTATTTCATTCTCTTAAAATTTTCTAGAAATTAGTTTAGTATTTTTTAAACAATAAAATTAGAATTTTCTGGAGATTTGAAGTACTTAGCTCTTCAAATCACTTCTTTTCCTCTTACCATCATCTTGCATGGTAGCACCTATTGGAAATATAGCGAATAAATTCAATTTTCCCCCTACTTTCAGCTTTACAATCACATCTAACTTACAACAATTTTCTTTACCAACCGTGTTTCCAACTAACAGCATGGGAAATCTTCAGAAACCTCTCTTAGTAACAACATCAAAGTAAGAGGAAGAACTCCCTCTATTAAAATCAATCTTTCTAGGAACGCATCGATGTCTTCCACTTGCTCTTCTATGATCTACTATGAGAGAATGGCAAACAACGGTATGGATGTTGATCCTGACCTACCTACTGACTCTCCTACTTTGTCTTATAAGACGGAGCAGGAGAAATTACTTTATTTCAGAAAGGTGGCTGAGACCTTAAACAACATGAGACTTCAGAATGAAAACAACAAGGCCCTTCCATTCAACTTGAACGTGCTGGACACGCTATTCCAAATGAACTGAAACCTTGTACTGCAGTCTTTAGTGATGATGATAACAATGTCATCAACATACAATTACTCTATGATTCCAATGCTCCTACTGAACCAGAATTGTGGAGTGGTAACTTTCATCCAATCTCTTTACACGGTTCCATTGAACACATCATCTTGGACACTAAATACATTAAGGATTCGCTCAATTTCATAGCGAAATACATTTCAAACAAAAAGGTTAATCCCAAAAATACTAACGATTTAAAGAACTTTGACGGCATAGGTGACTCTGTTTGGAATTTTATTTCTGCAGTCTATCAAGCTAGTTAGGATTCTTTCCTCACTGATAACAAATCCAAATCTCTCAGAGAAAAAATAGCATTAAAATTTACTCCTAGAATCGCCCCGACTAATGTCCAGAAAAACAGCAAAGACCTTCCCAAATCAGTTCCCATCTCTTTTGATAAGATTCCTCCACCACTGTCCCTCTCAGCTAAATCTATGAAGGAAGTGAATGCCATCTCTAAGTACTTTCAGAACAAGAAACCTTCAATTGAAAATAAGAAGAAAGAAGGCTCCAATCCTACCAAGTCTTATGCTCAGGCCTCTAAGTCACATGCCACTACGTCTGACGTTCTCAAGATCAAAGAAGCATTTCTGGCTCTCAATGCTAAGAAAATTAACCAAGTTAACAACATTGTTAAAGGAAATCCGAAGCTGAAGCCGAAGATTCAAATAACAACCAAAGGTCTCTTGAGGAAACAGGTAATCATCTCTATAAGCAAAGACAACATCGATGCCTTCATGAAAAACTCGTCCCTTCATGTGGCTAATATCAACAGGTAACTTTGCAATGTGAAATCAGAGGTCCTTATCAATTACATTCGAGCTAACCCACTAGGCATAACCATTATCACAAGTAAAGTATGTCAACAGTCTGACTTACTTATCATCGATCAGTATATCAAAAACTCCAACGAAGTCAATACTCTTCAGATTGAAGAACCACGACTCCCAAAATCAAAATCGTACCTGAAAATTATTGGCATTCCATTCTACCCACATGCAAATTCCCAAGAATGTCTCACTTTAAGTGATATTGAATTGATTCTCAAGCAAAATCATATCTTTGACAATATATCTTTAGTGTCAAGACCAAGAGTAATCAAGGTATCGCCAAAGTTGGACATATCTAGGACGTTCAGAGTAGCAGTAATGCCAAAATGCTAATCAACAGATGTTTCAATGTTGGATGGTATATTGCGACCATCCGGGAAGCTAACATGAACTCTAGTGTTCCACAATGTAAAAATTGTTGGAAATGGGATCATGTGACGTTCTCTTGTAGAATTTGGGGGTCTAAGTGTGTCAAATGCAATGGTCCCCACAAATCCGAAAATTATTGCAACTTTGGATGGTGCTACAAGGCCAATGCCAAAATCAATCCTCTGAGGCTGGAAACGAAGAAAGGGGAACCATGTCCCTATTTCTTCAAGTGCTTAAATTGCCATGGGGATCATTAAGCAGATTCTAATTTATGTCCATTCTAGAGACATATGTTTAACAGGGAGTGGCAACAGAAAAAGTATACTGAGATCCGTGAAAATAGGTCCAAGTCAATTCGTTCCAAAGTGAATGATGCAGTACAACAATAATTGTAAAGAACATCAAAATTCTTTCACAAAACATTTGCAAGAACTCGCTAATCGTCAATACTCTCCTTGAGACCCAAACTCAGTTTGACATCATACTAATCCAAGAGCCTCCATAGTCTGAAATTTGCAAAGTTCCCAGTTTTTCTAACAGTGAAGGAGATTCTCTTATGGGAACATGTCATCATCCCAATTGGATCACATTCACTAGGTTTCCATCAGATAAGTCGGACTCACCTAGAGTCATTTCCTATGTAAACATTTGTCTTTCATCACTTTGTTTCTTGCTCTGCAAAGACATTATTAATCACAGAGATATTAGCATCATTTCTTTCTTCAACAATAATGTTTGTTACTACATTATGAACATTTACTCTGACTCTTCTCATACAGCCTTAAAGTATCTCAAGGATACTGAGGTAAATATTGAAAATGTTCTTCTCATGACAGGCGACTTCAATATTAGAGATAGTTTATAGAACTCTGCGTTTCCATTTCATTCTTTAGTTAGTGACAATCTAATTATTATAGCTGACTCTTTCAATCTCTCTTTGTCTACTCTGACTAACCCTTGCCCAACTAGATATTCTGATACAGCAGGAGAGTCAAATTCAGTGGTTGATCTCATGTTCCTGTGTTGTGGATCTTATGAACTTGATCGTCACTCAATCCATCCTGAAAACTGCCTGTCTTCGGACCATGCCCCACTCTCCATCGAAATTCCCATTATTAAAAAAGTCATTCAGTCTTCAAAAGTTATGATTCACCCAAAGAGCAACCAGGAAACGGCCTTTGTTGAAGAAGTCATTTCAAGTTTCAAAAGCTTGGACACATCTGTCATCGATGACTCCGACAAATTGAAAAGTATTGTCAGTCAACTTGGAATGATCATAGATTAAGCTTGGAAGAAAAATGCCAAGAAATCAAGAATGTCCAAGCATTTCAAACAGTAGTGGACGGACAATTGTAGTCAATCTCTCAACAACTATAGAGCATTAAGAAGTCTTGAAAATTGGAAGAACTTCAAGAAAGTTGTTAAGAATGTCAAAAGATCCTTTTTTGATGAAAAAATTCAAGAAGTCGCCAATAAAAGAAAAGGTCCTTGAGAACTAATGAATTGGATTAACAGGCATAAACTCCTAGCCACTGAAGCCATCAAGCATAATGGCTCCCCGTGCCTATCTCCAGAAAGCTTATGGAACACCCTCTATAACACATTCAACACCACTCTCCATCGCCAAGTTGATCTTGACATCCTCAATGAAATCGATTGTAAATCCACTTCGCAATGGTTCCCCTTTTCCAGAGAAGAATTCAAGCAAGTGATTAGCAAGTACAACAATTCATCTGCACCAGGATCCAACAAACTTTCATGGAGATATCTGAAGTTCATCATCAATCAAGATGAATGTCTTGCCAACATCATTAACATTGCTAATACATGCTTCAATCTAGGACACTGGCCGAATTATTTCAAATACTCATCCATGATAATTATTTCTAAACCCAACAAAGCATCGTATGATCAAGCCAAATCGTTTTATTCCATCGTCCTCCTGAACACCTTAGGGAAACTCATTGAAAAAGTCATTGCTGAAAGACTTCAATTCACAGTTGTTAACAACAATTTCATCCATCCGAGCCAATTAGGTAGCTTGAAATTCAAATCTACCATGGATGCCAGGGTAGCTCTTACCCATATTGTGTATTCTGGTTGGGCCAAAGGCAAAACCACTAGTACTCTCGCCTTCAACATATCTCAATTCTTCCCTTCCCTCAACTATCGTCTCCTCACTCTCATTCTTGAGAAGGTGGGTCTAGAACCTAAAGTCTCATCTTTCTTTGCGAATTACTTAGTCAAGAGGAAAATAAACTACATTTGGAATGACTTAATATCTCCAGATTTCAAAGTCAACATTGGAGTAGGCCAAGGATCTGCCCTCTCCCCTATCCTTTCAGCCTTATATTTAACTCCATTTTTATATATTCTTGAAAAATATCTTAAAAACCTAAAAATTTCCATTTCCATTCTTTCTTTCATGAACAATAGTCTTATTATTGCATAGAACAAGTCTATAGACATTTTGAATACTCATCTCTTTTGTAGTTACAATGTTCTTTCAAAACTTCTCATCGATTTTAGTTTGGTAATTGAACATGGGAAAACTGAAGTTTTTCATTTTAACAGATCGCATGGAATCTTCAATCTCCCACCTCTTGATTTCTCTTTGCTTGGTGGTCTATCTTTATGCTCTAAGTATACTTGGAAATACTTGGGCTTCTTCTTTGATCGAAAGCTGACATTTCACCAGCATATCGATTACTATTCAAACAAAGTGATATCAACAGTAAAATGTATGAAACTACTAGGAAATTCATCTCGAGAGATCTCCTTCATCCAAAAACGCCTACTGTATCGATGCTGTGTCCTTCCTATAGCACTATATGGTTTTTAACTTTGGTTTTACAACAAGGCTTCTTTGTCATACCATATGAAAATTTTGAACAAAATTCAAAGAAGAGCCACTATTTAGATTTTAGGGGCATTCAAAACATCACCCTCAGAAGGAATTGAAGTTATCGTGGGAATTATCCCCATTAAATTTCACCTGCAAAAACTTGCTGAAAGATCCCTTATCCGTCCTTTCAAACTTCCAGCTAATCATATCATTAGAGACTTAATAGATGATTTGCCTTATCAGAGCAAAGAACCTAACCCTTACACAGTCAGTTCACTTATGAATCGACAAAAGAACATCGCTAAAGGTCACCTCATCAATTCGTGCAATAATTTCTATGGCATCTTTCCATCTTTTTCCCCTCTTCACTAGGAATTTACTTCTGGTTTTCGTTTATCAGATATTTTTTCTGATTGTTTTTCTTTTAACTTAACTAATAAAAAAGAAAAAAACAAAGACAAAATCCATACACAAGAACTTGATGATATGGCTCTTCAAGTCTCTTCTTCCCCAAACACTGTCCTTATCATAACAGATGCTAGTATCAAGAACAATATTGCTACATCCATTTCACACATTCATCAAGCCAACCACCCCCTCATAAAAACTGTCCACCATGCAGCATTCATAACAAGCTTGGAAGCAGAACTATTTGCTATTAGATGTAGCATTAACCAAGCTTGTAATAAGGAAGATGTTTCCAAAATCTTCATCATTACTGTAACAACCTTAAGCTTGAGCTCAGGTTGCAACTAAGGCAAAGGCTTTGAGGAAGTATAAGGGATGAATAGAATTGGTAAAGCGTAGGGATACAGGACTGTATCTACGCTATATATACAACTGAGTGAAGGAACCATGAAGAGTCCATGAGGCACAATACATGAGATTACAATGAGGAAAAATGAGGACTAGGTTAGGTTGCAGTGCCTACTACATAAGGCGCTGACTGAGACTACTTTGGTGCAGCCGATCGTTGTCATCATACCCTTTACCCATGTCCATGTTGATTCCAGGAGGCATCAATCATAACAATTACCGACTCCATCCATGCTGCAAAGAACATTTTTAACAGCTCCTCACATCCATATCAATTGCATTCCATGGCCATTCTTAGTGAATTGCGACGGTTCTTCAACAAAAGCCAAGATAATTCCATTGAATTCTGAGAGTGTCCCAGTCGCCTCAAATGGAGGCTCCACAAAGATGTTGACAAAGACTCTAAATCATTCAATCTGACCCCCTCCTTTTCTTGCAAAACATCTTGGGACTATTGTAGGAAATTAGATTGCGACGACATCATCAAGCAATGGAGAATGACTTTTCAAGCATCGGACGGAAAAGGAAAACAATTCCTTGACCTACTTGATGATGATTTTAACACTGTTGAACCGGCTTATACCAAAGGTGGACCTTGGCTGCAAGTCTTTGGTCACTCCAACTCGTTATGCACTCGTGCGACTAGAGTCATTACCAATCATGCCCCTATTAGAGAATACTGACTAAGATTTTTCCCCAACGAGGACTTCAAATGTCCATGCGATAATTATCCTATCGAATCGAGAAGGCATATTCTTTATGAATATAGAAGATTTAATGGATACTGGAATCCAAGAAGAGATTCTCTGAACTATTTCATCATGTTCTTAGTTACTAATCCTAAAGCTTTCACTTTTACAGACTAGTTTTGTAGCTCAGCAAGTTGAACTCGACCTTCTAGTTTCTTTTTTCTTTTGTCGATTAGTTCCTTTTTCTATTTTCTCCTTTTTTATTTTTTTTTTCCTTTCTCTCTCACTTTCTCTATCTTTTTAATTCCATATTAGTCTGCTTCTCATGTACATAGTTACGAAGTAGCTACCACAGTCTGCTACCGTACGCTGTGTAATAAATTGTTGATTAGAAAAAAAAAAAGTATTTAGCTCTTCCATTCAGTTATCTTAATAATATATAATACAAGATTATAGATATCTGAATAAATAAACTATAGAAATAATTATTTTCTACTTTTAATTTTGAATATTGTAGAAAATATTAAAACAAAGAAAGTATTTACTAAGTTAGATCTATAATAATAAAAAATAACTCTTGTATTGAATAACATAAAAAAACTTAATAGAGTTCTAAGTACAAACTAATTTATCTTATATACTATAAATTATGGTCTATATATATATTATAACTAATTTACTCTAAAGTCTATATACTTTTCATAAAGCTAATATACTGTTATTATATATTATTTATTTTAGAATTTTCTATAATCTTTTCTATGTAATAAGTGTATAACTATTATATATAATATTACATTATATTTTTTATCTAAGTTTAAAATAAAGAAAAGTAAAAATAAAAACTAAAATAAAATAAATGAAAAAATAAAATAAAATCAAGTCTATTATTCACAACTCTAACAAAAAGTGATGTTTATAACTCTAAAAGACTTCTTTAAACTCATAGTAATATTTTTTGGACTTACTAACTCTTTAGCAATATTTTAAATGATAATAAACAAAATTCTATGAAACTTGATTAATACTAGGAAAGTGGCAAGTTTTATTGATAATGTAATTATAGAAATAAAGAGAAAAGAGAAGCATAATAAGATAGTAAAAGAAATAATAAAAAGATTAGTAGAAAATAACTTGTATATGAAACTAAAGAAGTAAAAATAGAAGGTAAGAGAGATAAGGTTTCTAAAAGTAATAATAGAACTAGACATAATCAAGATAAAGGAAAAAAAATATAAAAAAAGTATTGTGTTGTAACTTAAAGACTCTAGGGTTGGTCAATATTGTATAGAAATTATACAAGAGAACTTAATAGAGAACTCTGTATAAAATTATCTATCTTATATACTAAACATTAATGGTCTATGCTTTACTACTTTAGCCTATTTTAAATAACTATGTATTAGTCTTAAGACCAACATATAGTAAATACATTATTATGACATCATTATCCCAGAAGTTTTTATCTTTTTCTATTATATTATATGATTGTGTGATGTTGTAACTATGATAGTATCATAATATGATAGTTAGTGATAGTGATTTGTGATGTCATATTAATCCTAACCTTAAATTTCAAGAGATAAAAAGAAAAGAAAAATAGAAAAGAAAAAAAAGAAAAAAAAAAGAAAGTTTATTTTTTGTTATTCTGATATATTGGATTAGCCAAATTTTCAAGAGATTAAGAATATATAGAAATTTTTAGAACTAACTAATTATTATTAGTAGTTTATCAAAGATTTTGTATCTATAGCCAAACTATTACATAACTTAATAAGAAAAGAATCAAAAGTGGGATTGAATAAAGAAACAAGAGAAAATGTTAATGTATAGAATTATATAATAAGAGAAGTCTTATCAATGGAGTATAAAAATAGACAATAAAAGCTAGTAGCTTATTTGTTAAATCTCTTAATAAGATAGAAAAGAATTATAAAATCTATAACAAGAAAATGTTAGCAGTTATTAAGGAATTGGAGAACTAGAGATATTTATTAAAAGATACAAAATTCAAATTCAAGGTCTAAATAGATTACAAGAATTTAGAATACTTTATAAAAGTATAGAAGTTGAATCATAGACAAGTAAGATAGATATTGTATTTATCAAGATTTGATTTTACTTTAAAATATATACCAGAGACTAAGATAAGTCAATCTTTCTTTCTCTTGTACCACTATCTTGCATGGTAGTGTCCATAAGAGACTTAGAGAATAAATTCATTCTTTCTTCTTCAACAATTATGCACTCTCAACAACTATTTAATTTACTAACTGTACTACCTCTAACATATACAGGGATGGACATTCTATCAGGAAAAATTCCTGACAATTATAATGAGATACAAGGTAGAACCATCTCTCCTCAACCATATTCTTCTAGGGCATCTTCAATGTCCTCAACCAAGTCTTTGGTCGACTACCATATGAGAATGGAGTGCAATAACAATGATATCAAAATAAACAACAATAGTAAAGGCTTTGAATTATTCTGCAAGACTGCCCAAGAGCAAACAATTCATATCAGTATGGTGGCTGACCCCTCCAACAATATGTTGAACAAATATGTCACTATTAAATGCCCAACCATGAGTCTATCTTATGTTCAATCTGTACACTCTATCTCGGGTTCTCTTTATAGCGATGGCACAGCTATCAACATCCAACTTTCATATGATCCTAACACTCCTATAGAACCTGAACTATGGAGTGGAAGCTTTCACCCCATTTCTCTCCACAGATCAATCAAACATATTGCATCAGATACTAAAAATATTAAGGATTTGCTAAACTTCATAGCTGAGTACATCACAAACAAACAGGTTGACTCTTCAAAGGTAAATAATCTGGAAGATTTTATTGGCATTAGCAAAGTAGTTTGGAATTTCATTTCAACTATTTATGAAGCTAACTGGAATGTGCTACATATGGACAATAACTCAATCTCACTCAGAAGGAAAATCACAGCCAAGTTCACTCCAAAAACACAGCTTATGATAGCCAAAAACAACAAAGCCTTTAGCAAACTATCCCTAGTAAGTATAGAAAAAATCCCACCTCCCATTTCTACCAAATCCCAGAAGGAGGTCAACCTGATCTCAAAATTCCTCAAGAGCAACAAATCAGTAAACACTAATACTCAACCTTCAAAGTCTTACACCCAAGCTTTGAAACAGAATATCAGCATGTCTAAAGTCATCAAGATCAAAGAAGTGTTCCCTTCTATCGGTGCAAAAAAGATAGATCAAATCAACAATATCATCAAAGGCACTCCAAAGACGAGGCCTCGAATTTAGATGACCACAAAAGGACCATCAAGGAAACACATTATTATTATTCCTATGAGTAATGATAACAACTCCAAGTTTATGAAAAACTCCTTTGTCTATGTTGCTAATATCAACAGAGCTCTTAAAAATGTGAAATCTAAGGTTCTAGTGAACTTTATTCATTCAGACTCTTTAAATATCATGGTTGTTACTAACAAGGTTTCTTTGCAGTTGGATCTGCAAATTATAGAATAATACATCAAGAATTTGGATGATATTGATGCCCTCCAAGTTGAAGTTCCTCACCTTCCACAGTCAAAATCCTATCTCAAAATAATAGACATCCCATATTTCCCACATGGTAATTCTCAAGACCATCTTACCTCTAGCAATGTTGAAGCCATCATAAAGCAAAACTAAATCTTTGACAACATTACTCTTGTTTTCAAACTGCAAGTTATCAAAGTGTCACCTAAATCCAACATGTTAATCATCTGGATCAATATCTGGGACATCCAAAGTGGTAGCAGAGCTAAGGGCCTCATCAACCATTGCTTCAACATTGGAAGGTATATTGTAACAATTAGAGGAGCTAATATGAACCCCAGAGTTCTGCAATGTAAAAATTGCTGGAAATAGAAACACTTTACTTTCTCATGCAGAATTCAAGATTCCAAATGTGTCAGGTACAACGGCCCTTACAAATCAGAAAACTATCATGAATTCGGCTGGTGCTACAAGGCCAATGCGAAGATAAATCCTCTTTGCCTAGAAACTAAAAAAGGCAAGCCATGTTCACACTCATTCAAATGCTCCAACTGTCAGGGCAAACATCAAGTGGACTCCAACCTATGTCCGTTTTGGAGGCACAGATTCAACAGAGAGTAGCACCAAAAGAGATCCATTGAGGTTCATGAAAATAGGGCTAAATTGACTCGTTTAGCTGTGAACGGAGAACTTCAACAATGATTTATGACAACCTAAGGATTTTCTCTCAGAATGTCCAAAAGAATTCACTAATCTTCAATATCATTCTTGAGACTCAATCATGATTCGATATCATTTTTATCCAAGAACCTCCATGGTCTGCTATCCATTCGATTCTGTATACTACAAGTTGTGAAGGAGAAGTCTTAGTTGGGATGCCTCATCATCCAAACTGGCTCTCTTTTGCCAGGACCTCTTCAAACTAGTCAGACTCCTCAAGAGTCTTGGCTTATATTAACATCTGTCTTTCATCTTTTTGTTTCTCTCTTTGAAATGATATTATTAACCATAGAGACATTCTCTTTATTTTCTTTTTTAATAACCATGTTTATTTGTTCATTATGAATGTTTACTCTGACTCTTCTCATTCAGCCTTAAAGTATCTCAAGGATACTGAGGTGAACATTAACAATCTTCTCATTATGACTGGTGATTTTAATATTAGGGATAGTTTGTGGGACCTTTCTTTTCCTCATCATTCGTCTATTAGTGATAATCTCATTATTATAGCAGATTCTTTCAATTTGGAACTATCACTTCCAACTAACTCTTTCCCCACTAGATATTCTGATACTGAGGGTGAAGCAAATTCAATAATTGACCTTATATTCCTTTGAAGTGGGTCAACTGAACTCAACAACCATTCAATTCACCCCAACTAGCAACTTTCATCTAATCATGCCTCTCTTATAGTATTTATCCCAATTGCTGAAGAGAATATTCTTTCATCCAGACTTTCAATACCAAAAAATAGTAAAGAGAAAGTTGCCTTTGTCAAAGAGGCCACAGCAATCATCAAAAATCTTGATATCTCCAACTTGATAGATTGTGACAAGCTTGAAGACATAGTTAATCTATTTACATCAAAAATCGAACAACCATGGAGAAAGAATGCTAAGCAAACCAATATCACTAAACACTCCAAGAAATAGTGGAATGAGGAATGCAGCCAATCCTTGAACAAATATAGAATGTCAAGAAATCTTGAGGACTAGAAATCTTTCAAGAGAACAGTAAAAATCATCAAAAGAGCCTTCTTTGACACCAAGATTTAAGAAATTGCCAACAAGAGTTGAGGCCCTTGAGAACTTATGAGCTGGGTCAATAAACACAAACTACCTGCTATTGAGGCTATCAAGTACAATAATCAGCTGTGTCTTACTCTTGGTAGTCTTTGGAACACTCTCCACTCTACATTCAATACTACTCTTTATTGACAAATTGACATTGAAGTCCTTGATGAGATTGGTGATAAATCACCATCCTTTTGGGCACTGTTCTCCAAAGAAGAATCCAAGTGTGCAATTGGAAACTGCAATAACTCATCCACTTCAGGACTGGATAAACTATCATGGAACTATCTCAAGTCTATCCTCAAACATGATGAATGTCTTATGAATATCATTAATATCACAAACACTTGCATTAACTTAGGTCACTGGCTTGCTTACTTTAAGAGGTCGTCAACAGTAGTCATCCCTAAACCCAACAAACAATCATATAATTTGCTCAAGTCTTTCAAACTAATTGTACTTGTACTTCTCAACATGTTGGGCAAGCTAATCAAAAAAGTTATCAGCAAGAGGCTCCAATTCCAAGTTGTAGCTAATGATTTCATTCATCTGAGCCAATTAGAAGGTTTGAAATTCAAGTCCACTATAGATGTAGGCATGGCTCTCACACATATCATATAATTGGGTTGGGTCAAGAACATCTCAACTAGCATCTTAGCCTTCAATATTGCTTAGTTCTTCCCATCCTTAAATCACTGCCTACTCACTTGTATTCTTCAGAAAGCAGGTCTTGATATTCACGTCGTTAACTTCTTTGCTAATTACCTCATCAATAGAAAAACTAACTATCTCTGGAACAATTTCTCCTTTCCCATATTTGATGTAAATGTGTCAGGTGCGGTTCACACCGGGGTGGAAGTCTATAGAATGGACTCAGAGATGAGTGGACTTGTGGAACGACCTTGGCTTCAGCTTATGTGCTGTGCCGTCTGTCTGCCGCGTGGTCGCAACTTCAGATGAAGGAGAGGAAGTCCGAGTGGAAGTGAGTGCTGAATGGTGTGTCGCCGTTGAACACCAGAGATCGAGTTCAATAAGAGATTATCTTTGTCGATTATCAGACTAGCAAATTACAGTGTAACTACTAGTCTTATATACAAACGGATATTATAGGAGATACTTGGGGTTTCAGTGGTAAAACCCCTATTGCCCCGAGCGGAGGTTTCAGTGTGGAGACACTGACAGGAGCAACTCCGTTATGGAAGACTGAGTTGAATAGGAGTATCTCCATCATGGAAGACGGAATACCCAGAGAGTTGCAGCACCACCATAAGACGTGTTGTGAGAAAGGTGGCCGCCGTGGAAGGTGGGCTTGTATGGTTCAGAGGTGGCATCACTGTGGGGATGTAGTTTTCTGGATAGGTGGACTTGCATATGACACTAGTGATAAGCACAAAAAGTATCTCATAAATAATTTGTATCTTTATTGCAGTGCAAAAGATCACAAGTTAGACTTTTGTCCTAAGAAGCAGACCACAGTCATCCCCAAAGGCTATAGTGCTACAGTAACTGCTGATCTTCCTGTAGCTGTTTCTGAGAAACTCTTGGAAAAATAGAAAGTAACCTCCAGGACTTCACACAAACTAAGAGTTATGTTGAGCTCCCCTGTATAGCAACAAGTCCCATCTGACTTAATATATCCACTTTTTCTAATCCTTACTCCCTCTGTGTCTCTCTTACTTCTTCCTTGATTCTTGGTCAGAATCACTTTAATAGAATCTCATTCCAAGCTCTCATCAACTCCAGGTCTACTCATTACTTTGTAGACTTGAAATTTGTAAATACTCACTATCTGAAGATATCTGTAACTCCTCTGGTTGCTCTCCACTTATTTGATGGTTCATCAAACAGTACCATTTCCAAAATTGCTAATATACCTATAATTTTCTCTACCAGTAATTGTATAAATCTGAACTTCTATATCATTCTGCTTGATTCTTCCTACTCTTTGGTTCTTGGATACAACTAGCTTGCCCAACACAATCTACTGATTAACTGGGTAAATAAGTTGATAAACTTCTATCTATTTTTGTAGGAAAATCTTGCTCTCTCTTATGTCATGGCCAATATACTATTGGAATTTCCATCATTTCCTGACATCCTTCTACAATCACCAGATTCTGCAGTTTTCATACCTACATCTGAAACCTTCATATCTGCCTTTGAGCAACCTAATATTACTATTATTGGTGCTGCAGTATTCTTACATGTATCAAAACTTCTAGGCTCTAGTAACTTTGAACTCTGTCTTTGCTCTTTGGACATTTAGGCAACTCTGCAAAACTTGTAGAAGCTTCTGACCTTTCTAATGTTCTCTTCAAGTATTATGAATTTGCCAATATTTTCAGCAAAACCAAAGCTGAAGTTCTTGCTTCTTATTGTTCTTATGACTTCTAAATCAATCTGGAAGAAGGTGCTCAACCTCTGGTTAGCCCTATATACTCTCTTTCAGTATCTAAACAAGAGGCTTTCAAGGAATTCATTGAGGAAAACCTCAATACAGGTTTCATCTAACCAACTTCTTCTCTGCATAGTATATCAGTCTTATTTGTTAAGAAAAAAGATAGTTCACTATATCTCTATGTTGACTTCCACAGTCTTAACTGTATTTCCAAAAAAGATTGCTATCTGCTCTCTGTTATCTCTGATTTACTGAACTCACCTCACAAAACTTAGATTTATTTAAAGATGGATCTTTGTCATGCTTACCACTTGGTTTGCATTGCTGACAGTGATAAATGAAAGACTGATTTCAGAACATGTTATGAATTATTCAAGTGGTCTGTAATACTCTTTGATCTTACCAATGTTTCCATGGCCTTTCAGTGATTCATAAACAATATTCTCCAATCTTTTGGATGTCTATGTCATAATTTATCTGGATAATATACTCATCTACTTGAATAACATGTCCAAACATTACCAGTATGTTAAGAAAGTACTCAAGCATTTACATAAGGCTGATCTTTATGCCAAAGTAGATAAATGTAAATTTCACTCTGAGTTAGTAGGGTATCTGAGATATATTCTTTCTCCTTCTGGCCTTACCATGTCCAACAACAAAGTAAAGATTATTCAAGATTGGCTAGAGCCTAAGAAAGTTAAGGATATTTAATTCTTCTTAGGTTTCACTAACTTCTATTGCTAGTTTATCTTTAACTATTTAGATATTGTCATTCTATTAACACACCTTACCTAGAAGGACATTCTCTAGAAGTATAACTTCTCCTATCATAATACTTTCAACTCTCTCAAGATGGCATTTACCTCTACTTCTATTCTTACTTACTGGATTTCCAATACTCAACTCATTGTGAAAACTAATACTTCAGACTATGCTCTTGTTGTAATTCTTTCTATTATTAATAAAGAAAATAAAGTTTATCCAGTTGTCCTTTACTCTCACACTTTTACCATGGTAGAGTTGAACTATGACACACATGACAAGGAATTACTTGTCATCTTTAAAGCTTTCAAAATTTGGCGATACTACCTAGAGAGTTCAGCCTATTTCATTAATATTGTTACAGATCATAAAAACATTGAGTACTTTTTTATTACCAAGATATTGACCTGGAGACAAGTGCAGTGGTTTGAGTATCTCTCTTAGTTCAGCCTTGTTATCAGGTTCTGTCCTGGTCATCTTGGTACCAAACTGGATACTCTCACTAAATGGTGAGACATCTACTCTAAAGAGGGAAATACTAGCTATACCATAGTCAACCCTCACAACTCCAAACCAATCTTCACTCAAGAATAACTTACAATCTCTATACAAGCTACTGTCCTTCTCTTTCCTTCTCTCTGCACAGCTATAGTTATGGATCTGGACACTCTATACCAAGACATTCTTTTGGCTCTCCCTAGTGATCCAATTGTTACAAAATATATTCCCACAAATAGCCAATAGTCTAAGAACCCAAACAGTTTTCTTCTCCTTGATAACAGAATCTATGTACCATTCACTAGTAATCTCCACACACATGTTCTCCAGTATAATCATGATCATATTCTTGCTGGACACTTTGGTCAAAACAAAATACTGGAATTAGTTCACTGTAGATATTCCTGATCTAGCCTCTGTACTGATGTATAACAATTCTACAAGTCTTATATCACTTGTATGTGATCCAAGCCACAATGTCACAAGCCCTACAGATCTCTCAAACAATTTTCTATTTCTGAATGACCATGGAATTCTATTTCTATAGACTTCATTGAGAAACTCTTATCATCCTCTGAGTTTGATACTATCTTGATTATAGTTGACTGGCTTATCAAGCAGGCAATCTTTATCTCTGTCCATGACACTATCATATCTATGGACTTAGCACATCTGTTTATTCTCCATATATTCTCCAAACATGGCATTTCTTTCCATATTATCTCTAACAGAGGTTTGGAGTTTGTGTTGAACTTTTTCTGTTTTTTAGACACTGCTCTGGACATGCAGCTTCACTTTACTTCAGGTTACCACCTTAAAGATGATAGACCAACTAAACACACAAACCAGATCCTTAACCAATACCTCTGTGTATATTGTAATTACTAGCAAGACAACTGGTCTGAACTCCTATCTCTTGTGGAGTTTGCTTACAACAATGCTCTGAGTGCTACTACTAGTGTTTTTCTATTCTTTACTAATAAGGAATATTATTCAAACATTATTGTTCACCCTGAACACAATATTTCTTCCTCCTGAGCTTGCAATTTTGCTGTAGACCTCAATGAGTTATAGAGTATTCTCAAAGCTGAGATCTCCATGGCCCAATAGCATTATTAGAAATCTGCTAATGTATGATATTCCCTTATACCTGATTTTAAAGTAGGTAACAAAGTCTATATTGAGGCTCAGATTTTCAGAACTACTCAGCCTTCAAAAAAGCTTTCTGGGAAATATCTTGGACCTTACAAAATTATTTCCCAGCCTAGTACACTATTATTCATTCTTTACTTACCAGAGTCTATAGGCTCTGTCTATCCAGTCTTTCATTTGTCTATGCTCAAACTTGCCATATTCAACTCTTTCTCCAAAAGAATACAACTGGCTCCCATACCAGTTATAATTGATGGAAAATCTAAGAATGAAATTTCTCAGATAGTAGACTCCAAAATTAATTGTCTCTGGATATGTAAGCTTTTGCATAAGGTGATCTGACTAGAGTATGAAGACACCAAAGACAAATCTAAGTAGATTCTTACATCTAAACTTACTTATGCTACTGACTTGATATCTTATTTCTATATCACATATCCCACTAAGCCCAGTCCACTTCTATTATCTTGATTCATGCTGTTGTACTTGTCTACTGCCTCCATGTACTTCTAATGGGGATTTTTATTATTATTTTCCTAGTATATTCTATTTATTTAACCCTAGCTTTTGCATACTCTTTATAGGATTCCTTTTCAAATTTAAGGATTTGATTTTTTCATTCTTGTTTCCTAACCATATTAAATTTTCTTACTCACACAGTACAGATACAACAAATCCAAGAGAATAAAATTCAAAGTAATCAAAAAACAAAAAACCATATTCTAACAGAAGGCAGACAATGAAGTCTCCTCTTTTACCTTATCCTGACTTCCTTTGGGCCTATCCTTGGACTTCTCATCATTATCTCCATCTTCTTTTTTACTCTTCTCATCACTACTCTATAAATTCTCCTTTAAATCCCATCTTTGTTTGACTATAGTCCCAATCCTTGCTAATTGAGCCATATTCCTCTCCTGGCCCTCCACCAAGTCCTGGAAAGACTTTCTAATATTTTAGCATTCTTCAACAAGTTTTCAGAATGCCTTTTCAATAGTACTTAAAACCTTACTATAAATAAAGATCATAACTGGGGAATTGGTATTAGTGTGGGTTTATACTGCTATTTAAGAGTGATACATCTGGCATATGCAAGGGAATGACTAAAAGACAAAGAAGATTAACAAGAATAAAAGAAATAAAAAATTCCATACTTATCTTGAATTATATACCAAGTAGTTCTACCTGGTATATATATATCTTTCATAGAAGTTAATTATCAGATGTGGTTTATACCAGAAGTGAAAGTCTGCAAAAATAGACTCAGAGATGTGTGGACTTGTGGAACAACTTTGGCTTCAGCTTATATACTATGCCATTTGTTTGCTATGTGGTTGCAATTTCAGATAGGAGAAAGAAGTCCAAGATAGGAATGAGTGCTGATTGGTGTGTTACTGTTGAACACTGGAAATCAAGTTCAATAGGAATTATCTTTGTTAATTATCAGACTAGTGAATTACAGTATAACTACTAGTCTTATATACAAGTTTATACTATAGGAGATGCTCAGGGTTTCAGTGGTGTAGCCTCTATTATCCTAAGTGGAGGTTTCAGTATTGAGATACTGACAGGAGTGACTCTGCCATGGAAGACCAAGTCAAATAGGAGTATTTCCATCATGGAAGATGGAATATCTGGATGATTGCATCACTGCTGTAAGACATGTTGCAAGTAAGGTAGCTGCCATAAAAGATGAGCTTTATTTGAATTAGCTGTTGACAAGGAGTGTACTGCAGGGATATGTTTTCCAGACAAGTGGACTTAGCATATGACAACCAAGTAGTTCTGTCTGGTATACACACATCTTTCATAGGAGTTAATATTCCCCATCTTAACCATGGCATCTTCATAGTATTTTTCTAGTTGCTTTTTTTTAGTTTTCTTAGAAGGCTATCACATCTTCTCATCTTCTGAGGAAATCTCCTTGTATTTAGATCTTGCAATCTGGAAAGTCTCATTATTCCTCAAAAAGACAGCATCCTCAGCCAGAACCTTGTCTTAGAGTTGTTTCAGGTAATTTAACCACATTCTTTTCTTCTTCTCCTCTACAAACCTCTACTTCTTGGCTTTCTTTCTTATCTTAGTCTTGGCCACCTTTCTGGGTTTCTGAGCCACTTGCTTGATATAGTGGACCTCTGCCACCTCTTTCAAGTGGGGTTAGAGCCATTATCTTAGTATTATTTTGGGAAATGTCAGAGAGAATAGAAGAAGACATGATAATACAGAAGAAAGGAAAATTTTTTCTTTTTATTTATATATTGTTAACCTAGACACCATCATCGATTCTTTGGATAAACTCAATAGGACTTCAAAGGCTCAGTTCTAAGAGAGAAATACTGTTATATGCCAAGTTCACCTGTTCAGAAAATACATCTCTACAGTAATACTGTTTCTCAACATCTATAATACAAGCTCATTTTCTATAATGGCTATTCTTCTTACAACATGTCCTTGCAGCAGTGATGCAACAATCCAGATATTCTATCTTCTATGATAGAAATACTTCTATCTAACTTAGTTTTCTATGGTAGAGTTTTCCTATCTTACTTTTGTCAGTATCTCACCACTAAAACCTCTGCTTGGGGCAATAAGGGCCATACTACTAAAACCCTGAGCATCTTCTATATTTTCTACTTATATATAAGACTAATAGTTATACTGTAATTCACTAGTCTAATAATCAACAAAGATAATTCTTATTAAACTTGATCTCTAATATTCAATAGCAATACAGCAATACACCAAATCAGTACTCAATCCTATCTTGGACATCTTCCATTTATCTAAAATTGTGATCATGCAATAGATAAACAGTATAGCATATAAGCTGAAGCTAAGGTTATTCCACAAGTTCATGTTACCAAGCATAGAGTTTACATACTCTGTGTATTCTCAAGCCAACCCTGTGAACTTCATTCTCCAGTGTAAACCATATCTGACAACTTAACTCTAAGTCTTGAATCATAATACTGATAGTCTAATATCTTAGTGATTTGTTATTACTTTCAGACATCCCATATATGTACAAATAGCTCTCATTTAGGGCTTTCTAGTGCACCTTGCTTATAAGAATCAGTCTAGTGGCTGTAGAGATACAAGTTAAATGAAGTTTGTGACAAAAGAAAGCAGATAGTAAGCAAGATAGAAGATAGCTGAGGATTGCAAAATTACTATTGCATTACTAGTGCAATTATCAGGTTGAAGACTTTATATATTGGCCTCAATTACCAAGTACTAGTGACTAAGACAGTAGTTGAGTAAATATAGCTATAGAATTTGACTCCTAGCAATATGATAATAATGAGTTCAGAAAATACACCAGACAATGCAACATAGGGAGGCATCTTATTATCTTGACTTCTTCCATCTCTACAGATATGTGATCTCTGATTGAAGAGTCTATAGAAGCAGATAAGTTGTCTGGGTTGATGTAAGTCTTATTTATCATGGAAAATAAGTATCTGTCTATAATAATGGCATAGTAAGAGATCTA